>MTLD01000121.1_pt2 | contig 145038 bp, 109 predicted proteins | sample 1982471 | NCBI WGS metagenome assembly MTLD01 (sample SAMN05712604, study PRJNA340218) | biofilm metagenome | isolation source: sample SPM anode biofilm adapted to -50 mV | place: USA | collected 2012-02-03
TTTCGACGTTTCCGGGCAGTAGCCTGTGTTTGAGCAAACGCCTCATCGTAACGAGGAACTCGTCCTGTTTATACCCCGCCTCGCGGATTGTCAACTAAAGGATTTTTATCAGTAGCGCGGTGGCGCCTAGGATCAGCAGCCGGTGCCGGAAAAGGGCCTGTGTCGGGAGCCCGTCCTGGCGCTGCAGCCTTCCGAGCGCCACAAGGGAAAAGAGCGCCGCCAAAAGGATAATGGGGTAGATGAGCAGGCGCAGCGTTCCGAGCTCAGGGGTGAGCGCCGCCGCGTCCAGAAAGCCTTCCGCACCCAGTGCAGAAACGGCGAGCGGAACGAGCCGCGCGCCCCCCTCCACCAGCGGCCGGAAGAAGATCATGAAGAGACCCGCGGCGGCAAGCGGCAGGTAGGCAAGCCCGCTGCCGGTGAAGACCTGGCGCCAGCGCGCGCCCGGAACCGCCACTGACGCGATGAGTGCAAGTGCGGTGAACCCCGCGACGAGGCAAAGCGCCAGCAGGTAGTCATCCGGGGACCAGAGGGTGCGCGGGAAGAGCTCCGGCTGCCGCCCGGCAAGAAGCGGGGTCCCCTTGGCCGCGATCACCGCGCCGAGGAGCGTGACGCTGAAAAGCGCCTCCCTGAAGCCGCGGCGGGCCTTGTTGAACACGCCTGAGGTCGGGTTCCTGAGGTCGAGCTGCATCGAGCGGTGCGGACAGTTGCGGACGCAGTTGAGGCAGAGGACGCAGTGGTCGGAGCTGTCAACACCGGAGGGGTGCAGCCCCATGGGGCACGCCTTTTCCTTGATGCAGTCGTCCACCCTGCACCGGCTCAGGCAGACGTTGTGGTTGCTGTGCATCTCCAGCGGCGAGATGCGCGAGACGAGGCTCACGATGCGCCCCAACGGGCAGAGGAACTTGCACCAGCCGCGGCGGCCGATAGCCAGGTCGGCGCTGACCGTCGCCGCCAGCATGCCGCTCAGTAAAAGACCCGTGGACGCCGCGTGGGAGAACATCCCGGTCGCCTGCTCCATGAGGAGAATCAGCACCAGGAGGGCGAAGCTGAAAGAGGGCCCGAAGCGGCGCAGCCACGGCGCCGGGTCCCGCACCACGCGGCTGGTGACGCCGAGCCGCTCGCCGATCGCCTCCATGGGGCAAAAGCTGCACCAGCCGCGGGCGAACAGGAAGGCGGTGAGGATCAGCGCGGGCCACCCGAGGGTCCAGGCGGCAAGGTTCGCGGCGTTGTCGGAAGCGGGGCCGAAAAGTGTGTACAGCGTGATCAGAAGGAACGCCGGCACGGTCAGCCAGCGCAGCAGTTTCGGGAAACGCGGGTTGCAGGCGAGCCGCTCCAGGGAGGGAAGCGTCAAGAGGTTGAAGCGCCCCTCCTCGAAGGGGTGCCCCTGGAGGGAGATGTGCTCGGGCTGGATCTCCCCTTCGCCGCAAACCACCACGGCGCGGCTCACGACCTGGTACAGCTCCGTCGTGTTCAGAGGCCAGTCGTGGTCGACCAGGCGGTTCAGGGCGTCCTGGGAGAGCCGGCGCACGTTGCGGTTGTGCTTGGCGTTGAGCGAGGCGAGCAGGCTCCTGGCTATGACCGGGATGTCCTTCTTGCGCTCGCGCAGCGGGGCGAGCTCGACGGTCTCGTTTGAGAGCTTTCGGTACAATTCGCCGTGGAACTTGCCGCTGGCGATAAGGGGCTCAAGGGCCTTGCCGCTGGTGGCTATGATCCTAACCCGGGCGCTGCGCAGCTTGGTCTCCCCCCTCCTGGTGAAGTGACCGGATTCCAGGAAATAGACCAGTTCCTCCTGCACGCCAAGGGCGAGACAGTCGACGTTGCGCAGGATCATGTCGCCGCCGGCCGCAAGCTCGATCATCCCTCTTCTCACCCGCCGCGCATAGACCGCACTTTGCGAGGCATGGCCGAAAAGCGCGGCTTCCTGGGCGAGCCCCAGGAGCACTCCCCCTTGGGGCTCGGCCTCGCTCGGCTCGTTTTCCTCTTCAATCACCGGCGGGGGGGAGGCGCAGTCCAGGAAAAGGACGGGGCGGTCGGCTTCGCTGTGGAAGTGGATCAGCCGGGCGGCGAGATCCTTCCATGTGCCGGGTTCGCCCAGGATGAGGACGTGGCTGCGGGTGCCGCCCAACTGCTGCAGGCGCTGGTTCAGAAGGCGCACCCAGTGTGAGGCGCCGGGGAACTCGCCGAACTCGGGGAGCAGCTGCCAGCCGATGATGTTGGTGATCACCTCGCGGTGCTCGCTTTCTTCGCGCTGGTGGCGGTGCGCCCAGCTCCCCAGCTGCGCCGCGAAGATCCTGCTCAGGTTGGCGTAGAGCGCGGGGATCCGGTCCAGGAGCTCTTCGAAATCCTCCCGGGAGAGCCGCGCCGCCTGGACCTCGGTGATCGCCCGCACGTCCGCCGAGCGCTTCTCGCCGGTCAGGATGGCGCGCTCCCCGATGACGTTGCCGATGCCGAGCTCGGTGAGGGTCAGCACCTGCCCCCCCTGGTCCAGGAGCTCCACCCTGATCCTTCCAGCGAGGATGACGTAGAGCTCCTGCGCCGGCTCGTTCCTGGAGAGGATGACCTGGCTAGGCGCGAACTCGCGCAGCTGCAGTTTTTGGGCGATGCTGTCCAGCTGCTCCCTGGTCAGGGCGCTGAAAAGGCGGATGCCGGAAATGGTTTCAGAGCTGATTAACGCCACGTGTCCTCCTAAGGCCAAAAGGAAGCAGATGGTAGCGCAAAAGCTCTTGAAGCTTCAAATGTGTATACCGGTGTATACCGTGCCGGCGGGGGAAGGGGAGGGCAGAGAGGGGGGCTTACCAGCTGTGGCGAAGCGCCAGGTAGGCGCGCCGCGCCTTCTTGAGCGCGCCGAGCGCCCCGTTCTCCGAGCCGTAGGGGAGATCTCCCCCAGCGGTGACCTTCCAGGTGTCGGTCAGGTTGTAGCCGATCTCGCCCTTAAGGACCCCGTCCATACGCTCCAGGCCTGCCGTCCAGACCACCTTCCAGTCCCCCCAGGGCTCGGTCTGGTTCCAGGCCGCGATGAGCGCCGGGAGAAGCGCCCGGTCGAAGAGGAGCGTCCGGTTCACCGGCGGTTCGATGGCGTTGGCGGCCAGCGTTACCAGGAGCTTGCCGTCTCCGAAACCCCGCTCCGCGCTCACCGTCCCGATCACCGCGTCGCCCAGTTCCGGGTCCCTGGACAGGAGTCCGGCGAGCTCGGCCCGCAGCACGTAGGGGCCGGTGACCCGCGAGAGCTCTATACCTATCCCGTCCTCCCGGGCGTAGCGGCGCTCCACGGAGACCACCGGTGCGGGACCCACCTGCTGCGCGGGGTCGAGGCTGAAGCGAAGCAGCGGCGCCGGGCGCACCCCGGTCCTCGCCCAGAGCCCCAGGTCCCAGTCTCCACGCGTCGCTAAAAGCCGCAGGGCGGCGAAACCAGGAAGCGGCGGGGAGTCTTCGCGCTCGCGCAGTACCGTTCCCTGCGGCAGGGCGCCGGTGGCGATGGGGGCGTAGCGGCTTCCCAGCGGCGGGAGGCGCCAGGGAGTGGTGACCGGCACCAGCACCGCCTGATAGCGCAACGACTCCTCCTGTCCGCTGAGCCTGAGCGCCAAAAGCGGCAGCTTCTCGTCCGCGAAGGGGTCGGTCAGGTCGCGCGGGAGGAAGGAGTCGGCGGGGGAGTAGCCGTCGGTCTGCCCCCAGCCCAGCTGGAAGCGCCCCACTTCAAGGTCGTGGGAAGGGGCCAGGGGGAGGCGCACCCAGAGATCGCGCAGCGACAGCGGGGAGCGCCTGAGTTTTCGGTCAGCGGGGTCGAAGGAGAGCTCGTCCTGCGGCGAGGTGAGCCATTCCGCCCGCAGCGAAGCGGTCAGCTGCGCCTCGCCCGGCCGGTGCTCCCACTTGGAAAAGAGGGTCCCGGAGCCCGCCCCGTACGGCTCCCCCTCGGAGCGCTCGGTGTAGGCGAACCCCTTCAGTTCCGCGTAGCCGGAGAAGTCGTTTGCCGCGGCGGTCATCGGCAGGAGGAGCAGGGATATCAGGAAAAGGAGCGGCAGGATCAATCTCCTCCCTCCCGGGTGAGGTTCTGCAGCGTGAAGCGGCCGGCAGGGTGCGGACGGTTGAAGGTGATCTGCTTCAGGTTGACGGTCGTCTTACTTCCCTTTTTCAGGTCGGTCATCTCCATCCGTCCAGCCACCCAGTGCCCCTCCACGTTCTTCAAGTCGGAGAGGACCATCCGCTTGGCAGGCCCCTTTTCCCCCTTCCTGATCAGGTCCTCGCGGACCAGGTAGAGGATGTCCTTCCTCAGGTAAAGGATGAGTTTCTGGTACACCGATTTGCCCCCCTTTTCGGTAGGGATGGCGGCGATCACGTAGCAGGGAACTCCCTCTGCCACCTCCTCCCCGATCAGGGAGACCTTGTACTTTTCGTGGTCGAACTCCTCCATGTCCTCGTAGTTGAAGTCCGTGCCGACGAAGGAGGCGTCGCGGTCCTGCGGGGCGATGCGCCGCTCGCGCTTCATCGAGGGGAGGTAGAGCCACTGGTCCGGGTTGTCGGAGCCCGGGCGGGAGAGGGAGAGGAAGCCGACCCCCTTCACCTCGGGGGGATCGGTGAAACGGATCAGGTTCTTGGCGTCACCGGCGTACCCTTCCCGGTAGCTGCGCCAACCCTTCTTGCGGACCTTACCCTCCTTGTTCACCACGGTGAGGTCGCCTGAGTACTGCTGGGTCTTCGTGCGATGCCTGTTTTCGCTCTCCTTGAGGAGCGCGCGGGCATCGGGAGCCGCGAGCGCCATTCCGGCGCAGAGAGAGACGAGAAAAAGGGCGGCGGCCGCGGCCGCGAGTGGTCTGGCGAATCGTGCGATCATCTGCTGTTCCTCCGTCTTAAAGTGTGGCATTGCACGCGGATTACCGCGGAAACAAAAGCGATAACTACCGGATCAACAAAACCCGGTAAAAACTCAAGCTTTGTTTCTTCAGATTAATCTGCCGTTATCCGTGTCTTCCGTTTAATCCGTGTGCGATGCCGTTGACTTATTCGTACTCTATCGCCTCGGTCACCTTGACCCTGGCTGCCTGCCGGGCCGGGACCCAGGCTGCGAGCGCGGAGACCAGCGGCAGCGCGAAGAGGAGCTGCCCCAGGACGTCCCAGGGATAACGGTGCGGCATGGTCCAGCCGGTGAAGGCGACGGCTACCGGACCTTCCATGAAGGAGGCGAACAGGTTCCCGGCGGGAATGGCCAGTAAGAGCCCCACCAGGGCCAACACCAGCGCCTCGACCACGACGCTCTTGGCGATCTGGGACGGTATCGCCCCCAGCGCCTTCAGTATCCCGATCTCGCGGGTCCTCTCAGCTACCGAGATGAGGAGCGCGGTCACGATCCCCAAAAAGGCGACGCCGAGGGCGAGGAAGACGGTGATGCGCATGACGGCGTAGAAGGCGTCGATCGCCTTGCCGATCTCGGCCTTGAACTCGGCCTGCGTCGAGATCAGGGCCGGATGCCTCCCCGCCAGCCTGGCCCGGATCTGCTCTCGGACCGCTTTCGGATCCACCCCCGGATGCACCGACACGTCGTAGATGTCCACCCGGTCGTCCTTCCAGTGCTTGAGGAAGACGCTGCGGTCGAGGAAGACGGCCCCCTGGTCGGAGCTGTAGTCGCGGATAACGGCGGAGATGGGGAATTTCACCAATCCCCCCGGCGTCATCAGCTCTACCTGGTCCCCCACCCCGAGGTGGAAGCGGCGGTAGAAGTTTTCAGACACGGTGCACATACCCTTCGCGGCCCCCTCGCGCATGGCGCGCGCGTCCCCCTGGGCGAACTCGTACTTCGCCCGGTCCAGAAGCGACGCTACTTCCATGGAGCCGACCGATATCTGCCTCCCCCGGTACATCGGCTTGATGGCGCGGTAGCTCTCCACGGCGCGCACGCCCGGGACCTGCAGCAGCTCCTCCCGCAGCGCGCCGGGGTAGAGGTAGTCGCCGCGGGTGAAGTTGGCGGAAGCCCGGACGAATAGGTCGCAGGTGAGGACGTCGTCCATCCAGCGCAGTATGGTCCCTTTTGTGGATCCAAGGTAACCCCCGAGCCCCAGGACGAAGGTGAGCGAGAGCGCCATGGCCATGATGGTGCCGGCGCTTCGACGCGGGTTTCCCAGGAGGGCGTCCGAGGAGAGCGGGCCCGCCGAGGGGAAGATCCGGGAGAGGAGCGGCGCCGCCGCGACCAGGACGGCGCGGGAGATGGGCCCCAGGATCAGGACGAGCGCAGCGCCTCCCAGAAGGAGCACCGCGAGCAGCATCTGGTTAGCCGCAAGCGGCGAGAAAAGGGCGCAGTACACAGCAGCTGCGGCAAGCACGGCAGCCGCTGCCAGCCGCGGCGCCACCCGGCGCTCGACCCGGGCCTGGAACGCACCTTTGGCGAAGGCCTCGGTGGGGGGGATGCGCGAGGCGGAAAGAGCCGGCCCCCAGGCGCCTAAGAGCGAGGCGCCGACCCCGAGCAGGATCGACTGCAGCGCTATGGCCGGGGTGAGGTGAACCACGCCGGAGCCGCTGATGCCGTAGATCGACTCGGTGCTCTTCCCCATGCTCACCAGGAGCCCCTGGGAAAAGGCGGTCCCGGCAAGACAGCCGAGGACCCCGCCTGCGACGCCCAGGATGAGCGCCTCGGCGAGAAAGAGTACCTGGACCTGGCGCGGCGTGGCGCCGAGAGCCCTGAGCGTCCCGATGTCCCGGCGGCGGCGGTTCACCGCCACGTTGAAGGCGTTGAAGATCAGGAAGACGCCGATGGCGAGGGCGAAGGCGCTGGAAACGTTGAAGCCGGCGGTGAAGTTCGCCACCAGTCGCTCCATCTGCTCGCCGCGGCGCGCCGGGGTCTCCACCCGGAAGGCGGGACCGAGCGCCTTTTCCAGCGCCGCGGTCCCCTGCGCCACTGTCACCCCATCCTGGAGCCGCACGTCGATCCGGTCAAAGCGCCTTCCCTTTCCGAAGAGCTCCTGCGCGGCGTAGACGTCGACCACCATCAGGTTGCCGCCGAAGGCCTCGGCGAACCCCTTGGGGCTCATGAGCCCGCGCGCCGTCACCTTCTTGGCCCCGGTGGGGAGCTTCAGCGCGAGCGCTTTCCCGGTGGCAAGGCCTGCCCTTTGGGCGAAGTCGCGGGTGAAGAGGGCCGAGTCGGGCTGGGCCAGGAAGAGTAGCGGGTCGTCCAGGTCGGCGTCGTCCCCCTCGAAGCCGTAGTCGCGCATCTCGCGGTCTCCCAGAAGGTCGACGCCTACCACCATCAGGCTTCCCAGTTCTGCCCTTTCCGGGACCACGATCTGCTCGATTACCGGAGAGGTGGCCCTGATCTCGGGTAGCGACCGGAGTCTTTCCTGGACCTCCTCGGGGACCCCTCCTTCCATGGTCACCTGCAGGTGCGCCTTCCCTGCGACGCGGTCCACGGTGGAGCCGATCCCTTTCACCAGGGCGTCCTGAGCGGTCTTGATGGAGCTGAAGGTGGTGACGCCGACCACCACCCCCAAGAGGGTGAGGAACGTCTTGGCGAAGTGCCGCCGGGCGTATGAAAGGGAGAGGGTGCGGAGCAGGAACTTCATCTTTCACCTCCGGCGAGACCGTCGTCCTCCACCTTCCCGTCGCGCAGCCTGATCAGGCGGTCGCAGGCCGAGGCCGCGTCGTGGTCATGGGTGACCATGACGATGGTGGTGTTCCTCTGGGCGTGGATGGAGCGTAGCAAGGCGAGGATTTCCTTGCCGCGCGCGCTGTCGAGGTTTCCGGTGGGCTCGTCCGCGAGGAGCAAAGGTGCGCCGGTCACCAGGGCGCGCGCGATGGCGACGCGCTGCCTCTCACCGCCGGAGAGCTCGTCCGGGAGATGGTCGCCGCGCTGTTCCAGCCCAACTTCGGCGAGGACCCGTTCCACCTGCAGTGCCGCCTTCTTCGCGGAGATGCCGGCCAACTGCAGAGGAAGCGCCACGTTCTGCCGCACCCTGAGCGTCGGCATCAGGTGGTAGGCCTGGAAGATGTAGGAGACGTTGCTGCGCCGAAAGAGCGAGCGCCCCTTCTCGCTTTCCCGCGCAAGATCCTTCCCGGCGACCAGCAGCTGTCCGGAGGTCGGGACGTCGAGCCCCCCCATCAGGTTCAGCAGCGTCGATTTCCCCGAGCCGGAGGGACCCATGATGGCCACCATCTCGCCGGGGGCGATGGAAAGGGTGATCCCGGCGAGCGCGGTCACCGTGGATTTCCCTTCGTAGGATTTCACCACGTCACGAAGCTGCAGCATGTGCTACCTCCTGTGTAAAGAGTAAGTCGAGAGACAACTGCGTCGCACGCGGATGACGCGGATACAAAAGCCGATAACTGCAGATCAAGCAAAATGTTGAAACCTTTTATGTTTGTACCCCAAGGACCTTGTTTAATGCCTGTCTAGATTGATCCGCGGGTATCCGTTTTTTCCGCGTCATTCGCGTGCGATGCTTTTTGGGGCGCGGACTCCTGCAGGTAGATCTCCTTGAAATGGCAGCGCCCCTGGAGCCGGTAGGCCACCGCGCGGGCGCCCAGCACGAAGCGCGTGGTCCAGATGTGCAACGGCATGCCGCGCAGGTACCCCTTCCTGGTGGCTTGCCGCATGGCGTCCATCCCCCGCTGGAAGAACTCCTTGTCGCCGAAATCAAAGAGCCCCTCGGAAAGCCAGGGCTCCAATTGCCACTTGATCACCCGCCCCACCAGTTCCACCCGCTCCGCCCCCATCTCCTCAGCCGACTCGTAGAGCGACGCCTCCACGATGATGCGCTCCATCTCTTTCTCGTCCTGCCGGAAAGCTGCGGCTTCGGCGTCGCACTGCATCCGCCATTCCTCGTCCGTGTACCAGCGGGCGCAGCCGAAGTCGACCACACCCAGCCTGCCGTCCGGCATGAAGATGAAGTTGCCCGGATTGGGATCGGCCAGGATGCAGTGTGTCCGGTAGAAAAGGCGGATGGTGGCGACGGTCATCAGGTGGGTGAAGCGATCCCGCATCTCCTGCGACGGGTCGGAGGCGAGAAACTCGTCTATGTGCACCCCCTCCAGAAGCTCGGTGGTCAACACCCGGCGGCTGGAGAATCCGGCATGGACCTTGGGGACCACGATCCCATCCTTCGGGGCGAAATGGTGGCGCACCGCCTGGGCCAACTCGGCCTCCTTCAGGTAATCGGTCTCGGCAAGGAGCACTCTCTCGATTTCCGCCAGCTTGTCCAGGAGGTTCGGCCAGTCGTCCCCCATACGCATCGGCTGCAGCAGCAGGCGGAGGTTCTTCAGGTCGGACTGGATGGTTCGGGCGATGCCGGGATACTGGATCTTCACCGCCACCTGCTCTCCCGAATGTAACCGGGCGCGGTGCACCTGCCCCAGGGACGCGGCGGCGAATGCCCTCTTCTCGAAACTGGCGAACATCTCTTCGGGCTCCCGCCCGAACTCGTCGAAAAACACCTCGCGCACCATGGCGTAGTGCATCGGCGGCGCCTCGAAGCTGAGCGAGGAGAGCAGGCGGGCGTACTGTTCCGGCACCATCTCCGGGAGCGTCAGCATCTGCCCCACCTTCATCACAGCCCCGCGCAGGTACCCCATGGTGCCGAGCAGCTCCAGTGCTGCCTTCAGGTGGGTCTCGTTCCGGGTCCGCACCTTCTCGTCCGCATCGACCCAGCGGCTCTTCAGCCACCAGGCGATATAGGCGCATGCGACCTTCGCCTGCAGGCTTCCCAGGATCCAGAGGCGGGAAAGGGAACTCGTCGGGGGTCTGTTGCTGCAGGCGGCTTCCACCAGTTCGGCAAGCCTCTCGCGAGCGGCGGCGTCTTCCTCGCGGGGAAGGAGTTGCAGCAGGCGCTCCCGGCTGGCAGCGTCCGACGCGAGTGCGGGGTTACAGGACATGCTCACCTCCATCTCCCCCGGCGCTGCCGGAGATGATATGCACAAAGGTGCGGACCGAGTAGTCCACCAGCGCCTGGCTGGCTTCCTGGTTGGGGGAGAGGTCGCTGGTCCAGAAGGCGAGCACCCCCAGGTAGAGCGACCAGTAGATTGTCGTGGCGACGTAATCGGGCGCGGAGCTGAACCCGTGGCTGGCAAGGATCTGCTGCATGAAGTCGAGGTGCCGCTGTCGCGCCGCCTCTCCCACGGGGCAGACATTTTTGCGCGGGAACGGGCTTAACGAGCGTTCCAGCACTGGGCCGAGGAAGGGGCGCAGGGGGCGCAGCCGCCTCAGCCCGGCCGCAATGAAGCCGAAGAGGTCTTCGGTGAGTTCTCCGCTGGCGCGCCCCCGGAATTCCTCTTCTCCTGCGGCGAGCGCATCGGAGACCATGGTCATGGCCATGGTCTCCTTGCTGGGGAAATAGTTGAACATGGTTCCCGCGGCGACCCCGGCTGCGAGCGCTATGTCGCGCGTGGTGGTCTGGTCGAAGCCGCGGGCGCAGAAAAGCTCGGATGCCTTTTCCAGGATCCTTGCCCGGCATAGCTGTTTTGCCTGTTCGGTGATGCGCATCGGTTCTCCAGGTAGAAATATGAACGTGCTCACTATAGCAGAGGCGAAATTTTCGTCAACGGCAAAGTGAGCATGTTCATAAAAAATAGATGCTCCGGATCAAGCCGACTCAATCAAGCTGATCCCTCTAAACATTTAAATTGCCGCGCCATTACCACCCCAATGGAACTTATGGGCAAATCACTGGAAGAACCGGCACTGAATGAGCCGAATATAATGGCTGCTGCGTTGCCTGCACCTGCCCCTATGCTATCCTTTCAGAGGTTATTTCTGACGGACGCTGAGCGAGCCTGACAGTTAAAGGGTGGTTGCTGGTTCTGGAACAGAGGTGCCGCCATGGTTAAATTCGGCAAGGTACACGTCGCACTGGTACTGTCCGTGTCTATTGCCATAATCGGAATAGCCTCGTTGCTGCCGACACAGGCGAACCTGGCCCACCAGACCAGCGCCAGCGGCATTCTCACTGCGGAGGAGTGTCTTGCCTGCCACTCCGGTGCCGCGTCGAGAAAACCCGTCTCGATCTGCCTCACCGACCACTGCCTCTATACCAACGAGCACCCGGTCCTGCGCCCCTATCCCCCTTACGGCAAGGATTTCGATTTCGCGTCCGTGGCCGAGATAACCGAGGCGGGGTGCGTACTGCAGGACGGAAAAATCACCTGCCTTTCCTGTCACGATCTGACAAAGCCGCCACCGCACCTGATAAAGAAAGGCGACCAGTTGTGTTACCTCTGCCATAAGTCCTTGAGGGCAGGGTGGTGACGGGACGAACCAGTTTGACTTTGAATTGCGGAGGTGATAAGAAAATCACCTTGCTCCTGTGGCTCCTTTCCCCTTAGTCCAGCGCCGCCTCCGGGATACCGACTGATGCTCCGTAGCCTGCTTTCCTACATTGGTGCACTCCGATTCAAAAAAGTGATGTACGCGGGCGCCCTGGCCGCTTTGGCAGGGTTGATCGCCCTCGTCCTCCTTGTGGTCTTCCTGCCGGCCCTTCTTTCCACCTCCCAAGTCCAATCCCTGCTGAGGCTTCAGCTCTCCAAGTCATTGAACAAGCCGGTTTCCTGGTCCAATCTCACCGTGTCGTGGTCGCGAGGTTTGGCCCTTTCCGGGCTGACCGTCGGCGACGGACCTCCGCCTCTTATGAACGCGACCCTGGCGGAACTGCGCGTAAAGCCGGGGCTGGAGTGGGATGACTCCGGGCGCTACACGGTCTCGCTCGACGTGAAACTCAATAAGCTGGATGCGAGCCTGGCTCCGGGGCCGAAAAAACCGCCCCCCGAAAAGCCGGCCAAGGATCCTCTGACGCAGGTGGCCGAGGCGGTGCAGAAGTTCCAGGGTATGGAGTGGCCGCTTCCGGTGGATGTGCGTCTCGCAGTCGACGCCGCTCCCATGACGGTGACCTATCTCGATCCGGCTTCCGGAAAGCAGACGGTGCTGCGCGACGTCGCCTTCGCCCTTGCCGTTCCTTCTCTATCTAGGCAACCAATCGACACCTCGTTCACCGGAACCGTGGCGCTGCCGGGCGCGAAGCCCCAGTCGGTGCATTTCAAGGCGAGGCTTACCGATCTGGTGACCGCGAAGAACAGGATCAAACCGGCTGTGTCGCTCCTGTCGGCGCAGGCGGGCCTCCCCGGGCTCACCCTCGACGCCGGCGGCGGAGTGAACCGCCCCGGCGGCCTCACGGCCAAGGTGCGGGTGAACCTGCCGGAACTGGCGCCGCTCGCGTCAAGCTTGGCGCACCGGGAACTCCCGGCACTGGAGGGGACGCTGGCGCTCGACCTGGGAGCGGAACTGGACCAAAACGCCGACCTCCGGGTCCTCTTCGACTTGGCCTGTAACCGGCTCTCGGTCGGGAAGATCCCGGGTAAGAAGGGGACGGCGGGGCCGCTCGATCTGAAGCTGCACCAGAAGCTGGTGAGCGACCACAAGCGGCAGCGGGTGACTTTCAGCGACGGCGCCCTGGCAAGCCCCGGGCTCTTGTCGGCGGCTTGGAGCGCCGTGGTCGACCGCCCGACGGAGCGCTCCCGCTCTGTTGCTGCGGAGTTGGGCTCGCTGCGGCTGGACCTTGCCGCGGCGCGCACTCTGGCCGCACCCTTTTTGCCGGCGAACCTTCCCGTGCAGGAGATCACCGGGACGGCGTCGGTCGCAAAGCTCGCGGCGCGGCTGCAGGGACCGGACAACGACGGCGAGCTGACCCTGGAAAAGGCGGGGGTCGATCTGCCGCAACTGCGCCTGCGCCTGGCTAACGGGTCGCTGCAGGGGGAGGGGCTCTCGCTCGTCCTGGATCGTGCGGCGGTCCCGCTGAAGAAGCTTTCCCCGCTCTCCTTAGCCGCCGACCTGCGCTTTGGCGTTAAGAAAGCGGAGTTGTCCGGCCAGAATAAAGTGCTGCTCCAAGGGGGGAAAGGCGCGCTGGCGCTGTCTCTCACCGATCTGGATCTGAAGCGGAAGCGCGCGGTAGCAAAGGTCGGCCAGTCGCTGGAGCTCGCGCAGGTTCAGGTCGGCCCGGAGCTCGCCGTCGAGGGGCTGCGCGAGGAGCTTCAGCTCCAAGGGCGGGCGTTCGCGGGGGGAGAGCTGGAGGCGACGCTTCCCGGGCTCAAGCTCTCCGCATCGAAGCTGCGCGCGACCCAGGGGGGGAAGCAGGTGCTGCTGACCCCGCTCTCGGCGACGCTTGCGGCGGAAGGGGTGCACCTCCCGAAGAAGGGGGATGGTAGCCCCACGGTGAAGCGTGCGCATCTCACCGCCACCGCGGCAGACGCGCTTTCCATCGAGGCCCAGGCGGGTCTCTCTGGCCTGTTCAAGCAGGTGGCGGCCACGACGGGAAAAGCGCGGGTCGATCTGAAAAAACTGATGCCGGTGGCGGCAGCTTTTCTTCCCGCGGGGTTCGACGGAAAAGGGGTGGCGGAGGCGACGTGGGATCTGGAGGCGCCTCTGCCGGTCGCGACGCTCGCCAAGGAGAAGAACCCGCTCCGGATGGCGCGCGGAGCCTGTGCCCTTTTGGACCGGGGGAGCCTCGCGCTGCATTTGAACAGCCTGGATCTGCGCATTCCCACTGCTAAAGCGACCTACACGGTTGAAAATCTCAGCACCACCACCCCGGCCTTGTTCTCGCTTCCCGCGTCCGGAAAACCGGTCGCCATCGACGGCGCCTTCAGCTTCGCCGGCATCACCGGCCTTGCCGGCGCGGCGGGGCAGCTCCCGCTTAAGTCCGGCGCGCTCACAGTTCAGGGGGAGCTTTCGCAGTGGAAGGACCTTCGCCTGACCGAGGAACTGCGGGTAGCTTCGCTGGGGCTGTCACAAGTGGCGGAGCTGACGGTGGGCGGGATCGACCGTCTGCTGGACGACTCGGCAAAGCTCGATACCCCGACCCTTTTGAAGCGCTTGGACGCCACCATGTTCGCCCACCTGGAGGGGAACTTCCCGCGCGAGGCGAAGCAGGCTATAGCAGGGCTCAAGCTCTCCGGCAATGTCGCCGCCGGCGCACGGTTAGACCTGACCGCGGCCAGAGAACTCAGGATGCGCGGCTACACCAAGTGTCGCGACTTCGGCGTCGCCGACGGCAAGGGGATGTCGGCGCAGGGGATCCGGGCCGACCTGGTCTTCGACCGCAGCTACGCCCTGGCCCAGGGGAAAGGGGACCAGTGGGTTCCCCTCTCGGCGCTCCTGGTGCGTCCCCCACCGGTGGCGCCGCCGGCAGCCGCAAACTCGGACCTCGCCGCGAGGATTTACCAGGACCTGCGCGGGGAAGCGAGCGGCCCCAGAAAGATCGGTATCAAGAGCGCCTCGTTCAATTCCGGCGCCATTCCCTTGAGCGCCACAGCGCTGGAAGCCGACCTGCTGCTGGAACCGGACACGCTGGGGCTCAGCTTCTTCCAGGCCGAGGTGGGAGGGGGAACCGTGCGGGCGCGTGGGGTGATCGACCTCTCCCGCGAGGTCCCGGTCCTTTCTACCTACTGTTATTTCTCGCGCCTCGATCCGGCGCTTCTGTTCCCCGCTACGGGGGCAGCCCGTCCCGGCGAGGAGCTGACCGGGGAGTTGTCTCTCTCCGCGCCGCTTGCCGCCGAGCAGCGGGCGCTCCTGGAGGGGGTGAAGCTGAACCTGAACCTGCGGCACTTCAGCTCGCGCATTCTGGACCGGGCGCTTTACGCTATGGACCCGTACCAAAGAAACGAAAAGATAGTGGCGCAGAGGAAATCGCTGCAACTGGCCGACCTGAAGGGGCTCAGGGTGAGCGCGGTGGACGGTGCGCTCGACTGCGAGGGTGAACTGCTGGTCAAGGGGGTGGGGGTGGACATCCCCAAGCTGGAGCGGCTGCGCCTCTCCGAGCTCCCCATCCGCAAGGAGCTGGAGCGCCTGACCGCAGGCATCACCTCTTCGAGGGCGCTTTTGGAGCTGGCCCGGGCCGACACGCTGGTGGTCGGCGCGGACGGCGCGCTGTCGCTGAAAAGGAGGAGCAATGGAAAATAAAAACCGTTCAACGGTCAACGTTCAACGTTCTGCAATCGAAACCTGTTCAACGTTCAACGTTCGACCTTCCAGAGTCAGAGCCGGGGCTGGCCGCCTGCCGCTTGCGCTGGGGATGGCGCTCCTTCTTGGAGGCTGCACGCTTGCCAAGGTGGACGTGAACGTGGTGAGCGAGAGGACCTCCCTGGAAAACCAGGTGCTCGGGACATACAACGCGCTCTCGGAGGACGTGCTCCTGGTCGCCTCGGTCCGGGGTGTGTCGCCGACAGGCAAGGTGGACGCGCCCCAGAAACACACGCCGGAACACCAGGAAGCGGCGCAGGCGCTGGAGGCAATTGCCTTCCACGCCGACGACGTGGAGACCTTTAAGCGGCTGGGGTGGGTCGGGGAGAACCTGGAGGGGAACCTCACCCCCTTCGAACGTGCCCTTCCGGAAAAGGCACCCGCAGACCTCAAGGCCTTTGCCGCGCGCTTCAGCGAGGGTGAATTCAAACAGGTGGTAGACGAGGTGAACCGCTCCCGCGAGATCCTAATGCTCAGGGTGGTGCGCACCAACGAGAACTTTACGGCGAAGGATCTCCCCGCCATCAGGAAGGTCTTTGCCCGCATCAACCGGCAAAACAGCGCCCCCGGCACCAAGGTCCAGGGGGACGACGGCCGCTGGGTGAACCAATGAGAGGCTTCCCCGCATGGATAGCGCTACTCCTGGCCCTGTCGCCATGTCTTGCCGAAATCAGCGCCGGTGCCGCGCCGCTTGGCGAGGAGCTGCTGGCCCCGGCGGCTCCCCGCCCCGCCCCCAGGTCGCGGCCCGAGTCGGCTCCCCGCCCCGCCGTCTATACCCCCCGCTCGGTGCTTTACGCGGCTGAGTCCCGGGACGGAAGGGTCGTGGCCACGGTGGAGAAGGGTGACGCGGGTTACGAGCTCTGGCTGCATGCGCCTGAGAACCACGAGGCGCTTCCGCTCCTTTTGCGCCAAAGCCCGGTGCGGATCTCCGCTCCCACCTTCAACGCCGACCGAACGCTTCTGGCCTATGCCGACGAGCGGGACGACCTTAAAGGCGACATCTGGCTCATCGACCTTGCCCGCCTGAACGCCGAGCCGCGCCGGTTGACAGGCAACGACGCCGGAGAGGACGCCCCCGCTTTCTTGCCCGACGGCTCGGCCCTTTTGTACCAGCGCCAGCTCCCGGGCGTGGAGCGGCGCGAGATCGTCAGGCTGGAGCTTTCCTCAAAGAACGCCAAAGCGCTTCCCATCGGCATCGATGCGGCGTTCGCGGCCCCCTCCCCGGACGGGGAAAAGCTCGCCTTTGTCTCGCGCGAAAAGGACGCCGGCGGGGACCTCTGGCTCTACGACCGCGGTTCTCTCACCCAGCTCACCTCCGGGACTGACCGGGACCTCTACCCCACCTGGCAGGATTCCGACACCATCCTCTTCACCCGCTTCGCCCCTCCCGCAGGGGACTCCGCGACCGGGCCGGAAGGGGGCGCCATCTTCCGGCTGAAGCTCTCCCGCAAGGGGAGCGACGGGCTTCCAGCCTCCTTCCCCCTCACCTCCGGCCTCCTTTCCACCGCGGCCCCCCTGGCCGCCCCGGACCGTGTGCTCTTCGTCGCGGGGGAGATGGGGGGCGGACAGGTGCTGTCGCTTCCCTTTTCCGGCGAGCTCCCCGACCAGAAGGATCTGGCCGGGCAGTGGCAGTTGGCGCGCTTAATCCTGGAGCGGCAGCCCGCCGACCCGGCTATGGCGCGCCTGGCTTGTCTGCGGGTGCTGGCCCGCGAGAAGGAGCCTGCCCGTGAGGGGGCGCTCGCCTCGCTGGCTCTAGCCGGGATCCTGGAAGAGGGGGGCGACCTCTCCGGCGCCGAGTCCCGCTACGCCGAGGCCGCCAGGCGCTACGCCTTATTCCCGGCGGAGTCGGCCCTGGCCGAGATCGCCCGCATCAGGCTGGAAGCGGTGCGCCGCTGCGGTGAAGTGGTGGTTTCCGGGCGCCGCAAGGAGGTGATCGCGCAGGCGCGTAAGGAGATGCTGCAGGCGGCACAAGGTAAGGGAGCCGACGCAGCAGCCCGGGCTTTCGTGGACGGCGCGCGCCTTCTGGCGGAATTCGGTTCGGGTGCCGAGGAGCAGTTGGCCGCCATCGCCCTTTTGGAGCAGGCAGCGGGCGGGACCGGGGCTGATGAGTCGACCCGCGCCGAGGCCGCCTACCGCCGTGCAGCACTTCTCTCCCGCATCGAGGGGGGGGAAGGGGCCGTGGCTGCGCTCACCGAAGTGGCGCGCAGATACGACGGCCAGGAGCGCTGGGCCGAGGCGGCTATCGCGGAGATCCTGCGGCAGTTGACGGCGCAGCCGGGAGACCAGAGGGAGCGCCTGGCCGCGCTCGCCGAAAAGTACCGCACGGAGCTGCCGCGCCTCTCCATGGGGGCCTGGAACCGGATCGGCGACCTGGCCTACCGCGGCGACGACTGGGTCAGGGCCAAGGACGCCTACCGGACCGTGCTGGAGAAATATCCCCCCGTGGCGACCCCGACGGCAGCGGCACGCTTCGCGCTGGCTGAGATCCTCTACCGGGAGGAGCGCTTCGGGGAGGCTACGGCGCTCTACGAGAAGGAGATGTCCCAGCACCCCGAGGACGCCCCCCTCTACCAGTTGGCCCGCGCCGCTTTCATCAGGAAGAGCCTCGCCGCCGGCGAGAGCCTGTACCGGCAGGGAGAGGTCTCAGCCGCTCGGGCGGCGTTCCTGGACCTGATCCGCTACGAGGGGCGGAGCCTCGAGGCGCACCGCGGCTACATTAAGTCGGTGGCGGCACAGAACCAGGCCCCCGAGCTCCTCGCGCTCTACCAGAAGATGCTGCAGCAATACCCCGACGACCCGGTCCTCCTCTACGCGGCCGGGCTCTGCCGGACCTACCTTCCGGGGAAGGAGGCCCTGCTTGAGGGTGACCGGCTCATTGCCCGGGCCGCCGAGAGGCTTCCCGGTTCCGAGTATCCGCCGCAGACCCGCGGCTACATCGCCGAGGTGCTGGAGACGGTGCACGGCGAGCGCGGCGGGCTGGAGCGGGCGCTTACCTTCTACCGCCGGGCGAAGCTTTTGAACCGCCCCCAGGAGAACCCTGACAACGCGGCCAACCTCGACCTGAACATCGGCAACATCGCATACCTCCTCGGCCGCAATTCGCTCGCCTGGAGCCACTACAGCGCGCGCCTCGCCTCCGCGATCCCCTTCGACACCCCGGACACGGAGCTGTTGTTCCAGCAGCGCTACGCGGCGGTAGCCTTCCAGGTGCACGAGAAGGAGGGGGCCATCGCCGGGTACCAGAGGGCGCTCAAGCTGAACGAGTCGCGACTGGACACGGCCCGCCCCCTGGAGCAGTTCGGTCGCCTGACCCGCCGTGCCGTCGAGCGCTTCTTCTCGGGCACGAAGCTCACCTCGTCCCAGGAAGAGGGGTTGCGCGAGCAGCAGGCGATCAACGCCGAACTGGAGCTTCTGGGCGCGGACCGTGTGGAGCCTCCCCCGTCCGCGGCCTGGCAGCGCTTCGACGCGGCCCTTAGGCGTCTTGTCTCGCGGGAGCAAAAGCTCGTCGCCGCCTCCGGCCGTGAACCCGCCCAGGCAAAGCATGTGACGGAGCTGCAGGGGATGCTGGCCGGGGTGGAGCGCGAGCTTGACGCAGTGCCGCGGCTGGTGGAAACGGAAGCCGAGCTGCACGACCGGCTGGGGCTCGCCGCTCTCGACGCGGACCGCTTCGCCTTGGCGCGGGAGCATTTCGACCGTGCCTTCCAGCTGAACCGGGATCTGGGGCGCACCGGAAACCTGGTGGCGAACCGCCGCTCCGCGAGCATCGCCGCCTACCGCCAGGCGGATGATGCCACCGGCGCCGACCGGCGCAAGCTGCTCACAGCCGCGCGCGACGGCTTCCGCGAGGTGCTGGCGCTGATCGACCAGTACCCGCCGCGGCAGAAGACAGCCCCCGGCAAGGGAGGGGGGCTCTTCAAGGTCCAGGCCAACGTCGCCCTCGACAAGGGGGGAGCCACCGAGGCCGCCTTCGGCTTCAGCGCCGAGCAGGAGAGGCGTCTGGCCGAGAGCTACCTGGCCCGCATCTCAGCGGACCTCGGGGACACCGCCGCCTCGGCGCAGCTCTTCGCGAAGCTCTTGCAGCGCTATCCAAAAAAGGTGGAGGACCTTTCCGAGGGGGATCTCTTCGGCGTCGGGCTTCTCACCCACCGAAGCGCCCAGTTGGCCTTCGCCCGCGGGGAGAGGGAGACCGCGGCCGCAGGCTTCAGGGACGCCACGGCCATCGCGGTCCGGGGGGGTAACGCCGTCGGCGCCATGCTGAACCTGGTGAACTACGGGATGTTGATCCCGGAAAAGGACGCCGCCGGCGAGGTGAGTCGCTTCCTGGAGCTGGAAGCCCGGACCACGGCGCTTGCGAGCTCCTACAGGGAGGCGCTTCCTTCCGATACCCTCGCCCGCTACGGCAACGACGTCGGCGCTATCCTCTCCGGGCTGGCCGGATCCCTCCCCGCGGACGGCAGCCGAGAGGCGCTTTTGTACCGCGCCGTTGCCAGGTGGGACCGGGTGCTCGCGCTCCCGGCCGGAGACAAGGATGCTGCCGATTTGCGCCGCTCGAAGCTCGCGGCCTCGCTCAACCGCGCGGAAACGCTCGCCGCGCTGGGACTTGCCGACGCGGCCCAGGCAGGCTTTGCCGCGACCCTCGCCGAAGCGCAGAAGGAGGGAAGCGACTCCTTCGCCTGGCGCTCGTTGGCGGCGCTCTCGCGCTACGACGAGGCGCTGGCGCTTTTGGAGCGCATCTCTCCTGCCGGCTACGACTTGAAACGCGGCGAGCTGACGCAGCGTTTCGCACTCCGCCTGGAGGCGCTGGCAGCAAAAGACCCGGAGCAGTCCTTCGCGCTCTTGGAGCGCTTGGGGGAATTGGAGCGGGTGCAGATACTCGGGCGGGCCGTCCTGGGGCTATCCGATCCGGTTACAGCCGGCATCCTCAAAAGCGCCGCGCCGCGCCTGGCCGAACTGGACCGGGTGAACGCGGAAATCGCGAAACCCGCCGCGCCGGGGGACCTTTCCTACCTGCAACTGCGCCGCCAGCAGGAGCAGACGGTAATCGACTCGCTGCTGGGCAAAAACCTGGAGCAGCTTCCTTCCTTCTACCAACTCGCCGGTCCCGGTGCCCTTCGTCTCGCAGCGTCCGCACTGGCCCTTCCCGGCGGTGCGGGGAAGGAGCGGGCGCGCTTCGACGCTCTTGTCTCGGATTACAGGAAAGCCTGCGCTACGGGAAAGGGGGAGCGCTTCTGCTCCTTCCTGACGCCTCAGTCGGTGGAGGCGATCGACGTCCTGGAGCGCCTACCCAATCGGACCGTGCTGCGCTTGGCGCGGCTTTCCGGCGACCGCTTCCTCCTCTTCACCCTGGGGGGCAAAGCGGGGATCGCGGCGGAGACGCTGGATAAAAGCGCTATCACGGCCCGGCTTGCGGACCCGGCGGCGGTCGCGGTGTACGAGGAGCCGGGAAGCTTCGCCTCCACTCCGGTCCTCACCTGGGGAGTGACGGCGACCCAGCTTTTACGCTCCGTTGAAGGGCGCCGGCCGCTGCGCTCCCGCGTGCTGGACGAGGCCAAATGGTGGCCCTCTCAGGAGCCGTTCGTGATACTCACCGGGCAATCGCTTCCCGACGCCCACACCGTGGCGCTTGCCGGGGGAGCGGGGCTTCTAGCCTTCGTACCCAACCGGCCGGGAGAGGGGGGGCGGGCGACCGCCGCCTTCGAGGACTCAGCCGGGGCGCGGCATGATCTGCTGGAACTGGCGCAGGGAGAGTCGGTGTCGCTCCTGGTGGCGCCCAAGGGTGGGGTGGACCGGGCCTGGGAATTGGGTCAGCTCGCCTCGCTTGTGGGGGTGCCGAGCCTCCTCATCTCAGAAAACGGGGCAGGGGACGCGCAGGCTTTCGCCCGCGCCTACGCCTCGGAGTCGCTCGCCTCGGCCAGGCGGAAGCTTCCCGCCGGGTGGATCCTGGTGGGGGATTTCGGCGGGGATGCCGCCGAGAGCGCCAAGCTAGCCAAAAAGCAGTTCGCCGAGATGGTGAAAAAAGGGATCAAGGCGCACAACGAGGGGAGCTACCCGCAGGCGTTGGCACTCTTCGACAATGCGCTCATCATCGCGGCTTCGACTCCCGAGCTCGCCAAGAACACGGCCCCCCTGCACCGGCACGCACGGGAGAGCGCTTTCGGGGCGGGACTTACCGGGCGCGCCGTGGAGCACGCGAGCCTCCTGGTGCAGCGGCTCGCCAAGGAGAAGCCGTACACCGCCGAGCACGCCGACGCGCTTTTGCGGCTGGGTCTTTTGCAGGGGCGCCAGGAGCGCTTCGGTGAGGCGGCGGCCGCGCTCAAGGAGGGGGTGGAAATACTGGCGGAGCTGGGGCTCGTGAAGGAGCAGGCCGCCGCACTCTCCGACTTCGGTGCGGTGATGGAAAACGCGGTTGACTACCCCGCGGCGCGCTCCCTCTTCGAGGAGGCCGCCGGGCTGCGCCTGCAGTTGAAGGACGAGCTGTCGCTGGCCGACCAGTACCGGAACTTAGGAAGGATCTACGATCTGCGCCTGAACCAGTTTGCCGTGGCCGAGAGCTACTACAAAAAGGCCCAGGAGCTCTACGCGAAGAACGGCAGCGGCGCCCTCGAGGCGGAGGCTATCCTCGACCGCGGGCGCTGCCAGAGGCTTTTTGGGAACTTCCCCGCAGCCGATCTCCTCTACCGCGAAGCCCTCGCCAAAAGCGGGAACGATCTCAAGACCCGGATGCGGATCGTCCTGGAGCAGGGGAACAACGCCTGGTTCCAGGGGCGCTATCAGGAGGCGTTCGATCTGCGCGAACAGGTGGAAAAGGCGGCGGAGAAGGAGCATTGGCCCCTGGAAGAGGTCATGGCCAAGAATACCGGGGGGCTGATCTGGTGGACCCTGGGCGACAACAAGCGGGCGCTCCTGGAGTTGAGGGCGGCGCTGGAGAAGGCCGGGAAGCTGGAGGTACGGCGGGACGAGAAGGCGACCACGCTCAACAACATCGGCCTCGTGCAGCGCGAGTCGGGGGACTACCAGGGGGCGCTGGAGACTCTCAGCAAGGCGCTCGAGATCGACCGCTCGCTGGGATCGCGCTGGGCCATCGCCTACGATCTGAGAAACCTCGGCCAGACCCGCCTGAAGATGGGCGACCCGGCGGGCGCCTTGAAGCTCATGACCGAATCGGCGCAGCTAGCCGACGCCATAGGCGACAAGGTGAACCAGGCGAAGATCCACCTGGCGCTTGGCGACGCCCGGGCCAAGAGCGGACTTCCCGCGCAGGCCGAGGCAAGCTACAGGAAGGCCTTGGAGCTTGCCGACGCCATGCTGGTCCGCGAGGTGCGCTGGCGCGCGCTCCTTGGCCTGGCCAGGTTGCAGCAACAGAGAGGCGACAGTATGGCGGCGGTCGCGTCCTACCGGCAGGCGCTCGACACGGTGGAGGGGCTGCGCGCCGAGATCCGGCTGGACCAGCTGAAGGACGGATTCCTCGCCGACAAGATGGACGTCTACACCGGCCTCGTCGGGCTCCTGGTCGACCTTAAGCGGGACGACGAGGCGTTCGCGGTGGCGGAGCGCTCTCGCGCCAGGAACCTGATCGACATCCTGGGGAGACAGCGGCTCTCCCTCTCCGGAAGCGGCGACCAGGAGCTATACGACCGCCAGAACCGGCTGAAGGAGCAGATCCTGGAGCAAGAGCAGCTCTCGGTGCAGGCGCAGAAAGAGGCCGAGCGCGCCATGTACGCCGAGGCTTTGCAGCGGCTGAAGGCCGATTACCAGGATCTCTTGCTCGACATCGAGAGAAAGCGGCCTGAGCTCCTTTCCCTGGTGCAGGTCTCCCCGATGGGTGTGGAGGAGGTCCGCTCCCTCCTGGAGCCGGGGGTGACGCTTCTTTCCTACTACCAGCTGCCGGACCGGCTTCTTTGCTGGCGCCTCTCCAAGGAGGGGGCGAAGCTCTTCGTGCTCCCGATTGCGGCGCGGGACCTGGCGGAGAAGATCTCCAACTACCGGCGCATGCTGCAGAACCTGGAGCCCTTGGAGCAGAGTTCGCGTGAGCTGTACCAGCTCCTTTTGGCCGAGCCCTTGGCCGGTGTGAAAGAGCTGCAGCCGGTGGGAATCGTGCCGTACGGAAGCCTCCACTACCTCTCCTTTGCGACGCTCTACGACGGCAGGAACTACCTTATCGACCGGCAGACCCTGTTCCATCTCCCCGCCGCGTCGGTGCTGCGCCACACCCTGTCGCGCCGCCAGGCTGAAAAGAACCTCCGCATCCTGGCCGTCGGCAACCCCGACCTGGGAAGCGCCGCGCTCGATCTCCCCTTCGCCGAGAAGGAGGCGGGGACGCTGCGCTGGAACTACAGCGACGTCACCACGCTCACCCGCGAGCGGGCGACGGAGAGCTGGGTGAGGGAGAACATCGCCCGCTTCGGGATCATCCACCTCGCCTCGCACGGGGAGTTCGACCCGGTGAACCCGCTCTTCTCCTCGATCCGGCTCGCGAAGGATGCAAAGGCCGACGGCAGGCTGCAGGCGGAGGAGGTGTTCGGGCTGGACGTGAAGGCGGACCTCGTTGTGCTTTCCGCCTGCCAGACCGGGCTTGGGGACGTGACAAGCGGTGACGACGTGATCGGGATGAACCGTGCCTTCCTCTTCGCCGGGACCCACGCACTCATGTCGAGCCTATGGCGTGTGAGCGACGTCTCCAGCGCCGTGCTTATGAAGCAGTTCTACCGCGATTACAGCCGCAGCTCGAAGGCGGAGGCGTTGCGCCTCGCCATGCTGCACGTGAGAAACCGTTATCCCCATCCGGGGTACTGGGGGGCTTTTGTGCTTACCGGGGATTACCAGTAGAATCTCGCAGTCACACCAGCGAAAAAGTTCCCCTTCCCGCCTTCGCCGACCGAAGCGTTACGGCGCGCGGGCCCGTTAAGGGAGAGGGAAAACTCGACACTGCACTTAGACCCATCCGCCGTACAAGGCACGCGGCGGATGAAGAACAAAGGAGGAGACCAATGAAAAAGACGACAGTGGGGCTCTTGCTCCTGGCACTGGCCGCGGCGCCGGCGCTTGGCGCGGAGAAGCGCTGGGTGGTGAGCGAGGGGACGGAGCTCAAGGCCGAGCAGTCGGTGAGCGCGGCGAAGGTGGCCGAGCTGCCGGTGGGTGCGGAGCTCACCCTGGTGGAGGGGGCGGGGCGCTGGCTCAAGGTGCAAAGCGCCGACGGGAAAGAAGGATGGGTCTACGCCGGCCGCGTCTCCGACACCCAACCGGTCGCCGAGGTGGGAGGGGGCGAAGGGCTCTTCGGCGATTCGCTGCAAAAAAGCCAGATCAACACGGCCAAGGCCGACAGCGCCCGCAGCATCCGCGGCCTCTCTCCCGAGGTGGCCCAGTACGCGAAGCAACGGGGGACCCCGGAGGCTCTCAAGAAGGAATTGGACAAGATCCTTAAGCGCAAGGTGAGCGACAAGGAAGTGAGGACCTTCCTCAAGGAAGGTAAAATCGGCGAGTACGCCCAATAAAAGGAGGATGCGATGAGAACTTCAACCATGTCGCTGTTTTTTGCGCTCGCCTGCCTCTGCTCCGTCGAGGCGCACGCCGGTTGGCAGGACAAGCTGCAAAACCTGATGAACCCCGATTCGCGGGAGGGAAAGATCCTCTCCGGCGCGACCCAGGTCGTCTCGAGCTCCCAGGAGATGAGCTACTCGACCGAGCGGACCGTGGGGGAGAGCCTGGCGCTTGAGAGCATGCAGCGCTTCGGCAAGCCGGTGCCAAACGAGGCACTGCAAAAATACGTGAACCTGGTGGGGAACGCGGTGGCAAGGAACAGCCGGCGCTCCACCATCCCTTACCAGTTCGTGGTGCTGGACAGCCCGGTCCGCAACGCCTTCGCCGCCCCCGGCGGGATGATCTTCGTGAGCCGCGGCCTTTTGGACGTGGTCGACAACGAGGCCGAACTCGCGGCGGTTCTGGCGCACGAGGTAGGTCACGTGGCTGAAAAGCACGCACTGAAGAGCATACGGCGCGCCCAGTTCCTGCAGGGGGTCGGGACCATCTCCGCCGCCACCATGAAGGGGGGCGACGGCAAGAAGTTCGAATCCATGATCGGCGACCTGCAGTCGACGCTCTTCGACAAGGGGCTGGATCAGGGGATGGAGTACGAGGCGGACCTGGCCGCTTTGGAGACCGCCTACCGCACCGGGTACGACCCTGCCGCGATGGTCAGCGTGCTCCAGAAGCTGAAGAAACTTGAGGCAAGCGATTCAGGGAAGGGGTCCTGGTTCTCCACGCACCCCCCCCTGGACGAGCGCATCGCACGTCTTTCTTCCCGCCTGGAGAAGTACCCTGACCATGCCTCTTTGGCAAAAGTCCCGGCCCGATTCGCGAAATATGTCAAAGTCGCCAAGAAGGGAAAGTAATAGACTGAAGAGCTTGGTGTTAGCTTGTCTTAATTGTGCGGCACCTATAGTAGAGCAGGAAAAGGGCGAAGACAAATTCGCCCTTTTCTTTTTTCCCCTTCTTCCAGGGATATTATCGGCCATTCCCGTTGTTCATTTCAACAAAGGCATTGTACTTTTTAAGCAACAAGGCATAATGTCGGTTACATAGCGAAGTCAGGCTGAAACAGAGGGAGCTCTCTCTTGGCAGGCTCATCCCCGGTCAGGTAGCTTCAATGTAACCGAGCCGGAGGAGAAGGTTCATGCAAAGAGCTGCGATCATCCTGATTTTGTCATTGCTGGTCCTCGGTTGCCAGTCAAAGACCAATACCGAGACTTTGCGGCCTATTCCAGTGCGGCTTGCCTACACCGAGCAGCCCGATTGCGCGCTGGTGCACCTGGCGGTGGCTAAGGGATATTTCCAGGAGGAGGGCGTGCTGTTGCAGCCGGTGGTAGTCGGCTTCGGGAAACAGGCGATTGCCTCCGTTATCGAGGGCAAGGCCGACCTAGCGACGGCGGCCGAGACCCCATTCGTCTTTGCCGCGCTCGAAGGGCAACAGGTCTCCTTGGTCGCCGGCATCTTCTCCTCCGGGAAGAGCAACGGCGTCGTCGCCAAGGGGATCGACATCCCGGAAGAGTTACGCGGCAAGCGCATAGCGTATACCCCTGGCACCACTTCCGAAGTGTTTCTGGACTCTTTCCTGATGGCGTCCCGGATCGCGCGACAGGAAGTGACCCTGGTAGCCTTGGCCCCGCAGCAGATACCTGCTGCGCTGAGCTCAGGCGAGGTGGACGCGGCCTGCACCTGGAATCCGATCCTGAAGCAGGCAGCAACAGGAGTTGGCGCCGCCGCGAGCGTCTTTTTCGATCCCTACCTCTTTACCTTGACCTACGTGCTGGCTGGAAGCCGCAGCTACATCGACGCCAACCAGGATCTTGTGCGGCGCGTGCTGCGCGCACTCTTGAAGGCGGAGGCTTATGCTTCCCTGCATCCCGAAGAGGCCCGGACTCTGGTGGCCGCAGCCCTGAAGCTCACCCCCGAGCTCCTGAGGGAGTTCTGGAACGAAAGCAGGTTGAAGGTTTCCCTTGACCACTCGCTGCTTCTGTCGCTTGAGGAGGAGAGCCGGTGGGCGCTCAGGCGCAAGCTGGTCCCGCAGGGGCCCATGCCCAACTACCTGGATTACATCGACGTCAGGCCGCTGCAGGAGGTGAAGCCTCAAGCGATCAACATCAAAAAGGTGAGCCAGTGACCTTTGCCGAGCGGATGAAAATCAGCTCCATCATGTTCTTCGCGCTCCTCGTGTTCGGGGCGGCTCTTCTGTTCTGGTCTTCGGAGGAGTTGAACTCGGCCCGGCAAAACGACGTGCTCTCGGACGACATCCAGACCGTTGTCTTCGAGCGGGCCACGCTGCGCGACGAATATTTCCTCTACGGACTGGAGCGCGCCAGGGTGCAGTGGTTCGACCTGAATCGCGATGCGGAAGACTTGATCCGGCTGGGAGACGAGCGCTTCCCCACGCAGAAAGAGCGCCAGGTTCTGGAAAAGGTGCGGGTCGACTTCAGTGAATCGGTGCTGGTTTCGCAGAGGCTGGTCGAACTGTTGCGGGGAAAGTCGGGCCCGGAACTGGATAACGCCCACCACGACGAACTAGCCAGCCGGCTCTACAGTCAGATCATGCTCAAGGATTCCGCCCTGCAGCAATCCGCTTCCCAGCTGCAGCAGCTGACCCGGCAGCGTTACGACAGGGCGAACTTTCGGGCTGTCTTGCTCACTTTCGCTTTCGTCCTCCTCGTGGTCGCAGCCGGGAGGGCCAACGCCTTTTTCATCAACTCCCTTTTGCGCCGCAGGCTGCAGCTTTTGAACGAAGGGGTGGCGAGGATTGCATCGGGGGACTTCAGCCACAGGATGGAGTGCCGGGGAAGCGACGAGCTGGCAGTTTTCAGCCAGGTCTTCAACAGCGTCCTCGACAAGGTCCAGGACTACACCGGCCAGCTGGAAAAAAGCCACGACCTGTTGAACGATCTCTCCAGCCAGGTCCCCGGCATCCTGTTTCAGGCCCAACTCACCCCCGCCGGCGTCTTCAGCACCCCCTACGTGAGCCGCGGGGTGGACGACCTGTGCCATGGGAACGCTGCGGCGCCTGCCCAGGCGCTGGACCAGCTCTTCAAGCGGTTCCAGCCCGAGAAGTACCAGACGGTCGTCGGGACCTTTCTCAACTCGGCCGACACGCTGCAGCCCTGGGAGCACGAGTTCAGGATCACCTTGCCGGACGGGAGGATCCGGTGGCTGCGCGGCCAGGCGCGCCCCATGAGGCTTCCCGACGGGGGGACCCTCTGGCACGGCTTCATCTCCGACATCACGGAGAGCAAGGGGGTAGAAGAGGCGCTCGCCCGAAGCGAGAGCCGCTACCGGATGAAGCTGCAAGAGTTGACCAACATCTACACCCACACTCCGGTCGGCCTCTTCGCAGTTGATCGGGAGATGCGCTACCTGCGCCTCAACGAGCGGATGGCCAGCTACAACTGCAGGCCGATGGACGAGCATATCGGCAAAACCATCGACGAGGTGCACCCCCCGGAGTTCGTCGCCGCCCTGAAGGAGATGTGGCGCCCGGTCCTTGAGAAGAGCGAGTCCCTCTTTGACCTGGAGGTCCAGGGGCAGGAGGAGTGGCCCTGCGGGCTGCGCCACTGGCTGATGAGCTTCCAGCCCCTCATAGCCGACACCGGGGCGGTCATCGGCCTCACCGGCTCGGTGATGGACATAACGGAGCGCAAGGTAGCCGAGCAGGTGCTGCTGGGAGCGAGACAGCACCTGGAGCGGGAGGTGCAGCTCAGAACGGCGAAGCTCTCCCTGACCAACGAGCACCTGATGCAGGAGATCGAGGTGCGCAAGAAGGTGGAGGTTGAACTGCTGGCCCAGCAGCAAAAGCTGCAGGACATGGCCCACGACATTTCCATGGCCGAGGAGCGGGAGCGCGACCGGATCGCCAGCGAACTGCACGACCAGGTGGGACAGCGCCTGATCCTCGCCAAGATCAAGCTCGACTCCCTGGCGAGCAAGCTCCCCCTGGGGGAGTGCGAGGCGGAGGCGATGGGGGTGGAGACGCTGATCGAGCAGACCCTCCAGGACATACGCTCGCTCACCTTTCAGCTACGTCCTCCTCTTTTGGCCACCGCCGGCCTTGAAGCCGCCCTGCGCTGGCTGGGGGAGGAACTGCAAGCAGACTTCGGGCTGGAGGTTGCGTTCAGCGACGATGGCAAGGACAAGCCGCTCCGTTACGAGGTCCGCTCCACCGTGTTCCAGGCGGTGCGCGAGTTGCTGCTGAACGTCGCCAAGCACGCCGGCACCAAGAAATGCCGGGTACGCTTCAGCAGGGTCGGGGAGCGCATCGCGATCGAGGTGGAGGACGACGGTGTAGGATTCCGGCAGGGCGCGAGCGACGGCGCCACTGCCAGAAGCGGCGGGTTCGGGCTCTCGAACGTCCGCCAGAAAATAGGGCATCTGGGTGGGGTGTTCAGCATCGAATCCAGGCCGCAGGGAGGCACCAGGGCTGCCATCGAGGTTCCCGTGGAGATAGAGAACAGATAGGAGGCGGGATATGAGCATGAAGGTATTGATCGTGGACGACCACGCCATAGTGAGGCAGGGGCTGCGTGTGCTGATCGACAAGGAACAGGATATGGAGGTGACGGCGGAGGCGGCGACCGGCACCGAGGCGATCCAGATGGCCCGCGAGAAACGTCCCGACGTGATCGTCATGGACATCACCATGCCTGAACTAAACGGCATCGACGCCACGCGCGCCATCGTCTCCGAGTGGCCGCAGGCGCGGGTGCTGGCGCTCTCCATGGAATCGGACCGCCGCTTCGTAGTCGAGGTGCTGAAGGCCGGCGCGAACGGCTACGTCCTCAAGGACTCGGCCTTCGCCGAGCTGGCCACCGCGATCCGCGCCGTGGCCGCTGGCGAAACCTATCTCCCCTCCCGGGTAACCACGCTTTTGATCAAGGAGTACCTGCAACGGATCCCGGACGAGGTGCCGGCTACCTACGAGAACCTATCGCAGCGGGAAAGGGAGATCCTGCAACTGATCGCCGACGGCAAAAACGCGAAGGAGATAGCCTTCAGCTTCGGGGTCAGCGTGAAGACCGTGGAGAACCAACGCCACAGCATCATGAAAAAGCTCGACCTGTTCAGCATCGCAGAACTGACCAAGTACGCAGTACGCCAGGGACTGACCTCGCTCAATTGACCTGCCAGGGGGTGCCCAGCGCACCCCCTTACTGCCGATTCCCGGCATCATCGCCTCCACATGCTTCCCCGCCTCCCTGAGCCGTCACCCATCCCTCTTGACACCAAACCCGCCCCATATAAACTAGACGAGTTGTAAAATTAGCGTTAATTAATCAAATCCCGGAACACTTTCAGGTTTTTGCCACCCGTTTCCCCTGCGCAGCACCCGCTGCAGTCTCGATCGCCAGCAGAGCGGCCGCAGTCATCAGCAACAGATGCATCATCCGGCACGAAGGTTAATCGGTCAGGAGGTATAACCCATGAAACCGAGCACGAAAGACCAGACAAAAGGCAAGCTGCACGAGATGAAAGGACAGGTGAAGGAACAAGCCGGAAACGTCACCCGCAACGTCTCCATGGAGCAGCAGGGGAGGACGGAGAAGGTGGCCGGCAAGGTGCAAAAGGATGCCGGAAAGGCGGAGAAAAAACTGCATAAGTAGGCGCCTGACGCGGTCCCGCCATCGAGGCCCGGCGTTCCGCGCGATCTGAAGCGGCTTCTCATCAAGGCGCCGGTGGTGGTTGCGGTCGCTCTGCTGGTGATCGAAACGGTTGGGCCATCCCCGATGAACCAGGCGCTCGAGGAGACGGGAGGGGAACTACGAACAACAAGGAGGTGTATCCGACATGCCCCTGGTACAGGTCTTACTGGTTCTCATCGTGGTTGGTGTCCTGCTCTGGCTGGTCAACACCTACGTCCCCATGGCAGGTTCCATCAAGTCGATACTTAACGCGGTCGTAGTGATAGTAGTCGTGATCTGGCTTTTGAACGTATTCGGGCTTATGGAGAACATCACCCGGCTAAGGGTAGGAAAGTGAGCTAACAACAACCGGAAGCGGCCGGCTGCAACAAGGACCGTTTCTCAAAGGAGGACGACATGCTCTGGACCATCGTGGTGATACTGCTGATTCTGTGGCTTCTCGGGCTGGTAACCAGCTATACCTTGGGCGGGTTCATTCATCTGCTGCTGGTACTTGCCATCATCGTGGTTATAATCAACCTTATTCAGGGAAGACGGCCTCTGTAGCCTGACGCATCGGTCGTGACCGCTGTCCGGGGGCCTTGGTTGACAGAAAAAGAAAAGGGGGAGTTGCCAGTGAGAGTAACAGCCGCAGTAATAACGATCCTTGCCCTTGCCGTAGTGCCTTGTATTGCCGCGGATGGCGGTGCCGCTGCCACGGTGCGGCAGGTGCCTCCCGGACAGCAAATGAACCAAGTGATGATGCCTACGCCTTCCCATCTCCTGATGAGGGCGTACCACAGAAACGTCGCCAACTTCGCCGAGACCCTCTACCAGGCGGCGGAGCGGGGACCTTCCGTGCCGGCCCCCCTGGCGCGCACCGCGGTCGCCGAGATGAGGCGCAGCGTCGAGGAGATGGAGAAGCAGCGGGCGACGGCGCTTGCCGAAATGCGTCTGCCGCCGCAGCGGCAGAAGATGATGGACGAGCACCTTGTGCAGGTGAAGACGCATCTGCGGCAGTTGGAGGAACTGGTGCAGAAGGAGCGGATCGAGTCCGGGCAGGTTAAGAAAGAGCTGCAGTCGATCTTCATGGATTGCGGCGGGGCTGGGTGCGGCGCCGGACCGGGTCCCTTGGGGCGGCAGGGCCAAGGTGCCTATGGCGGGATGCCGGGGTGCGACTGCCGGGCCGGAAACCCCGACCACGCCATGATGATGGACGACATGATGGAGAAGGTAAAGCGCCAGGACGCGGAGCTGGCCCAGCTGGTGCAGCGGATGCGGCAGGCTTCGGGCCAGGCGAAGGTGGACCTCGTGGCGGAGACCGTGGCGACGATGGTGCAGCAGCGCGCCGAGCTGACCGAGGACATGGAGAAGATGCACGACATGATGCAGTGGCAGCATCCAGGCACGGACCAGATGATGAACGACGAAGAGGACCAGGACCAGGGCCAGGACGAGGAGTACGATCTAGAGGATGAGGAGGACGTCACAACCGACTGACCGGGAAGTGGTGAACCTCAGGGAGAAAAGGGCTGGCAAGGCCGCGAAACGCGGCCTGCCGGCCTTTTTCTTTGCCGACCGGCAAAACCTCCCCGTTGCGCCTAAAGCATCTTCAGCTGCATCCTCCCGCGGGGGTTGTGCAGGAAGTTCGCCCTTTGCTTCAAAAGCGAGGTCATCTTCGCCACCGGCAGCGGGCGGCTGAAGTAGTACCCTTGCGCTTCCTCGCCCCCCTCGGCCTGCAGCCAGGCGAGCTGGGAAGCGTTTTCCACCCCCTCGGCGATCACCCTGAGCTGCATGCTGCGCCCGATGCTGATCACGGCGCGCACCACTGCGGCGTTGTCGGCGTCGCGGGCGATGTTGTGGATGAAGGACTGATCTATCTTCAGCTTGTCGACGGGGAGTTTCTTCAGGTAGCTAAGGCTCGAGTAGCCGGTGCCGAAATCGTCGATGGAGAGCTGCAGCCCGAGCGCCTTCATGGCGGCCATGCTTCCCAAGACCCGCTGGGGGTCGCTCATGATGGTCGCCTCGGTGAGCTCCAGCTCCAGGCACTCCGGGGCGATCCCTGTTTGCAGCAGCGAGTCCTCAATGGTCTCCTCGAAATCGGGGTGCTGGAAGAAGCTGGCCGACAGGTTCACTGCGGCCGAAACAGACTGGATCCCCTGCTGCTGCCACTGCTGGATCTGGCGGCAGACGGTCGGGATGATCCACTTGCTGATCTGGGTGAGGATCCCGGATTCCTCGGCGATGCCGATGAAGCTCACCGGGAGCATCAGCCCGCGAGCCGGGTGCTGCCACCTGATCAGGGCCTCCATGCCGCTGAACCTGCCGGTCGCCAGGTCGACCTTGGGCTGGTAGTAAAGTACGAACTCGTTGCGGTCAAGAGCCCGGCGCAGCTCCACCTCCAGCATGAAACGCTGGTGCGCCATCTCGTTCAGCTTGTGGGTGAAGAACTGGAAGTTGTTCCCCCCCGACTTCTTGGCGTGGTACATGGCGATGTCGGCGTGCTTCAAAAGGGTCAGGTAATCACGGCCGTCGTCGGGATAGATGCTGATGCCGATGCTTGGGGTCACCATTGCGTTGCTGCCAAGAACCTGAAACCCGGTGCCGATGATCTTCTCCGCGACCACCGTGGTCTCCGCCACGCCGCAGTCCCAAAGCATCACCACGAATTCGTCCCCGCCAAGCCTCGAGACCACGTCGCAGGAGCGGGTGCAGTCGTTGAGCTTTTTTGCCACCGACTGCAAGAGCCGGTCCCCTACGTCGTGTCCCATGGAGTCGTTGATCTGCTTGAAGTCGTCGATGTCCAGAAAGAGCAGGGCCACGTTGCGCGCGCTCTTTTGTGCGGCGCAGATCACCCGCTCCATACGCTCATAGAGGGTGCTGCGGTTGGGGAGCTTGGTGAGCGGGTCGTGGTGGGCGAGGAAGAAGATGTTCTCTTCCGCCCGCTTTATGTCGGTGATGTCGAGGATGAAGCCGTCCAGCCGCGTGATGCTGAGGCGATCCCCTCTTTGCTGCCTCTGCACGGAGCAGTTGTTCAGTATCCAGCGCACCGAGCCGTCCTTGTGGGTGATGCGGTGCCGGATCGGCTCCTGGTCCACCCCGGCGAAGATGCTGTTGAGAAACTCGACCACCAGGTTGCGGTCCTCCTCGTGGATCATGCTGAACCAGAGCAGGGGGTCCCGGTAGTACTCGTCGGGGGCGTACCCGGTGATGTCGAAGCACTTGGGGCTGTGGTAGATCGAGGTGATTTCCCCCTCTTCGAAGCGGACGCTGTAGACGTACTCGTTGATGTTGCTGACTATGGTCCGGCACTGCTCTTCGCTGCTAGAAAGCGCCTCCTCGGCGCTCTTGCGGATGGTGATGTCGCGTATGTTGAACTGCACCACCTTGCTCTGGTCTATGTAGCTGTTGCTGACCACTTCTACGGGGATGTCCCGCCCCCAGAGGGTGCCCAGTTGCAGGTCGTCGCCGTGAAAGGATTCCCTTTGCTGCATCGCCTTGAAATCGGCGGCACTCGGTACGATACGGGCGAAGAAGTCGAGTTCCCAGACCGTCTTGCCCAAAAGCTCATCGCGTCCGCACCCAATCATCTCGACCAGGAAAGGGTTGACTTCGGTGATGGCCCCGCTCTCCGCCTCGACGATCATGATGCCGTCCTTGGCGGTCTCGAAGAGACTGCGGTAGCGGGCCTCGGAGCGCTGCAGCGCCTGCTCCGACCGCTTGCGCTTGGAGATATCGAGCACCGACAGCCGGTACTCGTTGCCCTCTTTGCAGCAAAGCACATCGATGCGCACCGAAAGGTGGTCGGAGCTGTTGGAGATGAGGGTGAGTTCGCAAGCGGTTTTTGCGCGGCTGGTGCGGGCGTCGTCCAGCAAGGCGGAAAACTCCGCCCGGGAGGGCTCCGCCACTACCTGTTCGAAGGAAATCCCGAGCAATTCCGGACGAAGCCTGCCGATGAGGCCTGCCCCGGTGCTGTTGACGTTCCGAATCTTGCCGTCGGCGTCGAGGGTGAAATGTCCTAAGGGGGAGAATTCGTAGAGGTCGGCGTAGACCTTCAGTTCCCTGATGAGTTCTTCCCGGGACAGGGAGAGGTTGTCGCTGTCAAAGGCTTTGCGTTGTCTGGAATGGTTCGCCGCATTTTTCCTATCTGCATCGCTCATGACTCCTCCGATGCTTTCGGGCCTCTTCGGGAGGGAGCTCATCTGCTGATAAGCTACAGTATCGGCACGGCGTGGCCAAGGAGGAAAGGGGGGATTTGCTATCTGCCTGCCGCTGAGAAAATGATAAGGTAATTGGCGTAAAACTTCACCCTGAATTATCCTTGTCGGAGTTGCCGGTTTGCCCATGCGAACCGTGACACTAGCTTCTCTATGTTAATACATAAAGAACCCCTTGCAAAGGATAGCGCAATGAATGAGAACCTGCTATTTCAGCCTGACAGCGCAGAGAACCGGGAACTTGAGTGGAACGTGCGCCCCCCAGATTGGCAAAATCCGATGCCTTCCGGGCGCTACAACCTCGTCGTTGTCGGCGCCGGGACCGCGGGGCTCGTCTGCGCGGCAGGGGCGGCTGCGCTTGGTGCGCGCGTGGCCCTGGTCGAGAGGCTGGCTCTTGGGGGGGACTGTCTGAATGTGGGATGCGTGCCGTCGAAGGCGCTGCTTCGGGCCTCGCGCGCCGTCTTCGATGCACGCGGAAGCGGCGGTTTCGGAGTAGTTGGAGGGGGACGGCTTCAGGCGGATTTCGGCGCGGCGCTAAAGCGTATGCGCGGGCTGAGGGCCGGGATCAGCCGCCACGACTCGGCGCTTCGCTTCCGGGACCAACTGGGGGTAGACGTGTACCTGGGACAGGGGACGTTCACCGCTGCGGACGCGCTCCAGGTCGATGGGGCAGCGCTCAGTTTCGCCAGGGCCGCCCTCTGCACCGGCGCCCGGGCGGCCATCCCCCCCGTAGCGGGCCTGGAGGAGTTGGGATGCCTGACCAATGAGACTGTCTTTTCCCTCACCTCGCTTCCGCAAAGGCTCGCTGTCATCGGTTCGGGCCCGGTCGGTTGTGAACTGGCGCAGGCTTTCGCGCGCTTCGGCAGCAAGGTGACCCTGATCGAGCGGGGACCGGGGATCCTCGCGCGCGAGGACCGGGACGCGGCGGCAATTCTCGAAACCGTCTTCCGGCGCGAGGGGATACAGCTGGAGCTGAGGGCGAAGCTCGTCCGTGCCTGGAGCCGCGGTTCCGAAAAGCGGCTTCTCCTGGAGCGGGACGGGGCAGAGTTCGAGGTTGCCGCCGACGCCGTCCTGGTCGGGGCCGGGCGCGCGCCCAACACCGATGGGCTGGGGCTAGAGGCGGCTGGAGTCGAGTTCGACGGAAGCGGCGTCAAGGTGAACGATTTCCTGCAAACCTCCAACCGGCGCATCTATGCCGCCGGGGACATCTGCTCCGCCTACAAATTCACCCACGTAGCCGACGCGCAGGCGAGGATCGTGATAGAAAACGCCCTTTTCCCCGGCCGGAGGAAGAATTCCGCCCTGACCGTGCCCTGGTGCACCTATACCGACCCCGAGGTGGCGCATGTGGGGATCTACGAAGCGGATGCCGCGACTCATGGAGTCGAGGTGAGAACCCTCACCATCCCCTTCACCGAGGTGGACCGCGCCGTCCTGGATGGGGAGACGGAAGGGTTTGCGCGGGTGCACCTGAAAAAAGGAAGCGACACTATACTGGGAGCGACCATCGTGGCGCGCCACGCTGGAGAGACGATAGGCGAGGTCGTCCTTGCCATCGGCGCCGGCTTGGGGCTTTCCGCGATAGGGCGCACTATCCACCCCTACCCCACCCAGGCCGATAGCCTGAGAAAGCTCGCCGATTCCTACAACCGCGGCAGGTTGACTCCCTTGGTCAAGAAGCTGATGACGGCCTGGCTAGCCTGGCAAAGAAAGTGGTAACCAATCGCCCCTGGATGTGCTAAACAGATGGAGTCGAGATTAAGATTGAGATTGAGATTGAGTTAAGAAAACCTTTGTCTTCAGAGTAAGGCACCAATCGCTATCTAAAATTAGATCTTATTAATCTTAATCTTTATCTTAATCTTTTATCCTCTGTCTCCGGAGTACCTCGCCGCATGAACCTGAAAAAGATCCTCCTCCTCGCCGTTGCCGTCATCTGCGTCTTCCTCTTCTTCTACCTCGATCTGGGGCGTTACCTGACCCTGGAGTCGCTCAAGGCCAACCGGCAGACGCTCCTCCAGTACTACGCGGCGCACCGGGCTGCCACGGTCGCCGGCTTCATGGCCCTTTACATCCTGCAGACGGCGCTCTCGCTTCCCGGCGCAGCCATCTTGTCGCTTGCGGCAGGCGCCATCTTCGGCTCCCTCGCCGGGACCTGCTACGCCGTCATCGCCGCCACCGTTGGAGCGACGCTCGCTTTCGTGGTGACCCGCTACCTGCTGCGCGACCTCGTGCTCGGCAAGTTCGGACCGAAACTGGAGGGGCTGAACCGGGAGCTGGAAGCGCGCGGTTTCAACTACCTGCTCTTTCTTAGGCTGGTGCCGCTGTTCCCGTTCTTCCTGATCAACCTCGCCGCCGGGCTCACCCGCCTCCCCTTGCGCGTCTTCGTCCCGGGGACGCTGATCGGGATCATCCCCGGAGGGTTCGTCTTCGTCAACGCAGGGGCGAGCCTTGCCACCATCGATTCCCTCTCCGACGTCGCCTCCCCAAGGGTGCTCGGCTCCTTTGCCCTTTTGGGACTCTTCGCCCTGGTGCCGGTCATCTACGGGAAGCTGAAAAAGAAAACCGGCTAGCAGTTCTCACTGAATTCCGTGTCCCTCTCCCTCTGGGAGCGGGACACGGTGAGAGTAGATGATCCTTCTACAGTCCTCGGGGGGCGAAAAGCTGCGGGTGCGCAGCTCCTTTCTACCCCGGCGTTGCCTATCCCTTCAAAATCGCTTTCATTAGTCTCTTCCGCCTCCTGCGCGAGGCTGGCTAAGTAGTCCTTCCTTTCTCGACCTCTTTTGACATCCTGCAAGTGTGCGTTTACACTCTCCCAATCTTTGATCGTCACCTCCGCGGAAGGCCCGTGCATGCCCGAAGAAATCCTTGCCACTTTCCAAATAAAACGCCTGAGTGTTCTCAATGAGAACGGCAGCGCCGATTTGTCCCTGATGCCGGAACTTTCGGTCGACGAGATCTGGCGCATGTACCAGCTCATGGTGCTTGCGCGCTGCTTCGACGAGCGTGCCGTCTCCCTGCAGCGGGAGGGGCGACTGGGGACCTATCCTCCGATCCGCGGGCAGGAGGCGGCCCAGGTTGGGAGCGCCTTCGCGCTCAAGGCGAGCGACTGGGTGTTCCCGTCGTTCCGGGAGATGGGGGCGCATCTGACGCTGGGGTACCCCATCCCGCAGCTCCTCCAGTATTGGGGAGGGGACGAGCGGGCCCAGAAGACGCCGCCAGATCTCAACATCTTTCCCTTCTGCGTGGCGGTCGGGAGCCAGATCCCGCATGCGGTCGGTGCAGCGCTCGCCATCCGCTACCGCCGGGATCCCGCCGCCGTGGTCGTCTACTTCGGCGACGGTGCGACCTCCAAGGGGGACTTCCACGAGGCGATGAACATGGCCGGGGTGTACCAGCTCCCCGTCGTCTTCATCTGCCAGAACAACCAGTGGGCCATCTCGGTCCCGCTCAAGGGGCAGACGGCGTCGGCATCTCTGGCCCAGAAGGTCCTGGGCTACGGGTTCGAAGGCGTGCAGGTGGACGGCAACGACATCCTGGCCGTCTACCGCGCGACCCTCAAGGCGCTGGAAAAGGCCAGAAGCGGCGCCGGCCCCACCTTTCTGGAATGCCTCACCTACCGCATGGCCGACCACACCACGGCTGACGACGCCGGGCGCTACCGCTCGGACGATGAGGTGGCGCTTTGGAGCGGGCGCGATCCGATTCTCAGGCTGGAGCGCTTCCTGGCGGCAAGCGGCGCCTGGACCCCCGAGCAGGGGAGGGTGGTCAAGGACGAGGCGACAGCGATGATCGATCGGGCGGTAGGGGAGATGGAGGCGGCACCCCCTCCCGCGCCGGCAGAGCTATTCGACGGAGTACTGGCGACGCTCACTCAGCGACAGGCCGAGCAAAGGAAGGGACGCTGACATGGCGCAACTGAACATGGTGCAGGCGATAAACCAGGCCCTTGCCGACGAGATGGCCCGCGACGACCGGGTGGTGCTCCTCGGGGAGGACGTGGGACGCGACGGCGGGGTGTTCCGGGTCACCGAGGGGCTCCAGGAGCGCTTCGGGCCGGAGAGGGTGCTGGATACCCCTCTTTGCGAGTCGGCCATCATGGGGGCCGCAGTCGGGATGGCCGCTTACGGGCTGCGCCCTGTGCCGGAGATCCAGTTCATGGGCTTCACCTATTCTGCCTTCGAGCAGCTCTTCGCCCACGCGGCAAGGCTGCGATCGCGCTCCCGCGGCCGTTTCAGCTGTCCGCTGGTGGTCCGCACCCCCTACGGCGGCGGAATCAAGGCGCCGGAACTGCACGAGGAAAGCACGGAGGCCATCTTCTGCCACATCCCCGGGCTCAAGGTGGTGGTGCCGTCGGGTCCCTACAGCGCCAAGGGGCTACTTTTGGCGGCCCTGCGCGACCCGGACCCGGTCCTGTTCCTGGAGCCGACCCGGCTCTACCGCATGATCAAGGAAGAGGTGCCGGAAGGGGATTACCAACTGGAGCTGGGGAAGGCGCGGTTAGCACGTAAAGGCTCCGCGGTCACCGTTGTTGCCTGGGGGAGCATGCTGGAGCGGGTGCTTAAATCGGTCGACGGCTACGACGCCGAAGTCATAGATCTGCTCACCCTGAACCCGCTGGACCTGGAGACGCTCCTTGCCTCGGTGCGGAAGACAGGCAGGGTGGTCATCGTTCACGAGGCGATCAAGACCTGCGGCCTTGGGGCCGAGATAGCGGCGACGCTTGCGGAGGAGGCGATGCTTCACCTGCGCGCGCCGATCTTGAGGGTGACCGCTCCCGATGTGCCGGTCCCCTTGGCGAAGCTCATCGACCAGTACCTTCCTGGTCCCGACAAGATACGGGCGGCGCTGGACGAGGTGCTTAAGTACTGACAAAAACGGGAGCAAACGGCGAAAAGGCTGAACACGGAGGCCACAGAGGTATTGTCGGGAAAAGCAAAGGCTCTCACCACAGAGGTTACACAGAGGAATCACAGAGGAAGGCAAAAGCCTTTGTGATTTTCCTGTTTCTGCTGCCTCACTGTTTGCTCGGTGGTAACTCTTTTCGTTTTTAAGGGGTTTCTTATGCCTACGGATTTCAAACTCCCTGATCTGGGTGAAGGCATCGCCGAGGTGGAACTGCGCCGCTGGCTTGTGGCTGAAGGGGACGCTGTTGCGGAACATCAGCCGCTGGTGGAAGTGGAGACGGACAAGGCTGTGGTCGAGGTCCCGGCTCCGCGCGCAGGTGTCGTTGCCCGCCTCCACCGCAAGGAGGGGGAGACGGTCCTTGTCGGCGAGACGCTGGTGACCTTCGCCGAGGCAAAGGAGCCGGCCAGGAATGAGAGTGCCGAAGAGGAGCGTAAACCGACGCCGCGTCCCGCCTCGGTCGGCATCGTGGGGTCACTGCCGGAACCGGAGGAGGAGCCTCCCCCGGCGGCGCCTGCCGGTTTCGAGGGGCTGGCGACGCCGATGGTGCGGAAGATGGCCAGGGAGCGGGGTATCGACCTGAAAGGCATCCGGGGAACCGGCCCTCACGGCTGCATCAAGCCCGAGGACCTGGACCAGATGCCACAGGCGGCGCAGAAAGCGAAGCCGGCGCCGGAAGAGGAGGAACGGCTGCCGCTGAGAGGGCTGCGGCGCACCATCGCCCGGAACGTGCTTGCTTCCCAGAGGACCACCGCTTTCGTCACCAGCATGGAAGAGGTCGACATCACGGACATCTGGGAGATGAGGGTGCGGGAGCAGGGGGAGGTGGAGTCCCGGGGCGCGCACCTCACCTTCCTCCCTTTCTTCATCAAGGCGGTGCAGCACGCGCTGCGCGACCATCCGCTTTTGAACGGCTCTGTCGACGACGAGGCGCAGGAACTGGTGCTGAAGAAGCAGTACCACTTCGGGATCGCGGTTGATACTCCGGAGGGGCTCATGGTTCCGGTGATCCGGGATGTGGACAAGAAGAGCATCATCGAGCTGGCGCAGGCAATCCAGGAGCTAGGCCGCAAGGCGCGCGAGCGGAGCATATCGCTGGAGGAACTGCGCGGCAGCAGCTTCACTATCACCAACTACGGACATTTCGGCGGCACCTTCGCCACCCCCATCATCAACTGGCCCGATGTCGCCATAATGGGCTTTGGGCGCATCGTCGAGCGCCCCTGGGTGCATCGGGGCCAGATCGCTATCAGGAAGATCCTGCCGCTGTCGCTCACCTTCGACCATCGCGCCACCGACGGCGCCGATGCCGCGAGGTTCCTGGGGAAGGTCCTCCGCTACCTCGAGGACCCCGCGCTGCTTTTCCTGCACAGCGCCTAGGCCAGGCGCTTCGCGACCGGCAGCGCCGGGGACGACCGGCTCCTTAGTAATCCCGGTACCCCATCGCTTTTCTCACCCGTTCCCGCGCCAGCGTGTCCGCCGCCGTCCGCGGCAGGGTCCCCTCGCTTGCCGCCTTCTCAAGGACTCGGGCGGTGTTCTTCCTGATCCGCTCCCTGATCGCGGCGAAGGCCTCCGCCTCGTTCTTCCCTGCGTATTCCATGGCCGCCATGATCACGCCGCCGGCGTTGGTGATGAAATCCGGCACCACCAGGACCCCGCGCTGCTGCAGCCGCTTTTCCGCCTCCGCCGTGGCCGGGATGTTCGCCCCCTGCAGGATGATGCGCGCCTTTATCTTTTCCACGTTTCCGGCGTTGATCACGTCCGGGGCCGCGGCCGGAACCAGTATGTCGCAAGGGACGTCGAAGAGGTCGGCCGCGGCCAGGCGGTTACCCTTGCCGAACCCTGTGACCGACCCCTGTTGCCGCTTGGCCTCGATCAGTTCGCTCACATCGATTCCCGCCGAGTCATGGACGGCCCCCTTGGTGTCGGAGGCTGCAACGAGTACGGCCCCTTTGTCGATCAGAAAGCGCGCCGCGGCTTTGCCTACGCTCCCGAACCCCTCGACCGCCACCCGGGCCCCCTTCAGTTCCAGGTTCGCGAAGCGGGCCGCCACCTCTGCGCATTCGGCGACCCCGTAGCCGGTCGCCCCCAGCCGGTCCAGCGGCAGCCCGCCGATCTCCTCGGGAAGCCCCACCGCTCTCCCGGTTTCGTCCCGGATCCACGCCATCGACGTCTCGTCGCAGCCCATGTCGGGGCCGGGGATGTACTCGGCAAGCCCCCTGATCATCCTGGCGAAGACGCGGAAGATCCGCTCCTTGCGTGGATCGGCCGGGTCCGCCACGATGCCGGCCTTGGCGCCGCCGTGTGGAAGCCCCGCGATGGAATTTTTCAGTGTCATGGTGCGGGCCAGGCGACGAATCTCCTCGGTAGTGACGGTAGGGGTGACACGGACGCCTCCCACCGCCGGGCCTAGCGCGACGTTGTCGATCACCACGATGCCCCGCACCCCTTCCTTGGGGGAGTACAGTTCTATCACTTTGCACGGTCCGAAGTCGTCAAACAGCATCTCTGGCATAAAAAGCCTCCTCTTTGCTTTTCTCAGCCTGCTTGTAAAACGAACTCGTAAAATCTATCATCCCAACCGGACGCTGCAATGATTACACTTGCTTTCTCTGTCAGAGATGCCGGCTGTTCGTTCGAAAGCTCTCTGGTTGTTGTTTTATGGATGCGAAATGGTACAGTGGGGGGCAGCTTAAATTACGAGGTAGAAAAGATGCGTTCCACAACCTGTTCCAGATGCGGCAGAGAGATAGACGCCAGACAACCACAATGCATGTGGTGCGGCGCGCCGCGTCCAAGCTTCGGCGCCAGGGTGAAAGAAATGCTGCGCGGAGGTCTCGATGCCGGCTTCGTGGTGCAGGGGATCATCGCCGCCAACGTCGTCTTTTACTTGCTGTCGCTGCTGGTGAGCGGCAGGCGCGGCTTCGACATGAACCCCTTGAGCTTCCTGTCGCCGGACCAGAACAGCTTGCTGCTGCTGGGCGCCACGGGCACGATTCCGGTGCTGGAGCTTGGGCGCGTCTGGAGCCTGGTTTCCGCCAACTACCTGCACGGGGGGCTGCTGCACATCCTCTTCAACATGATGGCGCTGCGCCAGATCGGTCCCTGGGTGAGCGCCGAGTTCGGCGCGAGCCGCATGTTCGTGATTTACACCTTAAGCGGCGTTGCCGGCTACGTCGCCTCTTTCTTCGCCGGGATCCCCTTCACCATCGGTGCTTCCGCGTCCGTTTGCGGCCTGATCGGAGCCCTTTACTATTTCGGCAAAAGCCGCGGCGGCAATTACGGCGCGGCCGTTTCCCGGGAAGTGAGCGGCTGGCTGATCAGCCTGGTCCTCTTCGGCCTGATCATGCCCGGCATCAACAACTGGGGGCACGGCGGCGGCGTCGTTGGGGGTGTCTTGCTGGCGAAACTCCTGGGATACCAGGAGCGGAGCCGCGAGAACAGCGCGCACCGCCTGCTCGCGTTGATCTGCCTCGTCGCCACCGTGGCCGTCCTTTGCTACGCTGCCTATTTTTCCCTCGCCTATCGCTTCAGTTGAGCCGCACTAATCCTCCGCACCGGAAAAGGGACAGGCCACTTTTTACCAATGAAAAGTACCACGTCCCCCTTTTCTTTCACCGCTCCTCCCATCTGTCTCCTATTGGTTGTGTCTAATGCTCAACTGCTTGTTTGTATGGGCAAATTCCGGTATGGTAAGGCCAAAATTTTCGGACGGGAGATCCTGATGAGTGTCCATGAAGTAAACCACCCGCTGGTTAAGCACAAGATCGGCCTGATGCGCGAGGCCGGGATAAGCACCAAGAAGTTCCGCGAGCTCACTTCGGAGATCGCCTCCCTGCTCGCCTACGAGGCCAGCAGGGATTTCCAGATCGAGCCGAGGACCATCACCGGATGGGACGGCAGCAAGGTAGTGATCCAGCAATTGAAAGGGAAGAAGGTGACGGTGGTCCCGATCCTGCGCGCCGGCATCGGCATGCTGGACGGCGTTCTGGACATGATCCCCAACGCCAAGGTGAGCGTGGTGGGACTGGCCCGCAACGAGGAGACGCTTGAGGCGCACACCTATTTCGAGAGGTTTGTCGGAAGCCTCGACGAACGCCTTGCACTCATCATCGACCCGATGCTCGCAACCGGCGGTTCCATGGCCGCCACCATAGAGATGCTCAAGAAGAACGGCTGCCTCCAGATCCGCGTCCTTTGCCTCGTCGCCGCTCCGGAAGGGCTGGCGAAGATCACCGCGGCCTACCCTGAGATCGACATCTACGTGGCCGCCATCGACGAGAGGTTGAACGAGCAAGGTTACATCCTCCCCGGGCTGGGGGACGCCGGCGACAAGATCTTCGGCACCAAGTAGCGCACCCTGCATCAAAAACGGGGGCGTTTCCTCCCGTATCACTTTCCTAGCGAGGTCAACTGCATGTCAGAAGCAAAAGAACCGGTATGGCGCCAGGCGCTTTCCGGAGCGCAGATCCTTTTTGTCGCGTTCGGGGCGCTGGTGCTGGTGCCGATTCTCACCGGGCTCAACCCGAGCATGGCCCTTCTTGGCGCCGGCGTGGGCACTATCATCTTCCAGATCTGCACCAAGCGCCAAGTTCCCATCTTCTTAGGTTCCTCCTTCGCCTTCATCGCGCCCATCATCTACAGCGTCCAGACCTGGGGGATGCCGGCGACCCTGGGCGGGCTTTTCGCCGCGGGGTGGCTCTACCTCGCGCTCTCCCTGGTGATCTACCTGCGCGGCGCCGATTTCATCCACCGCATCATGCCCCCCGTGGTCGTGGGTCCCATCATCATGGTGATCGGCCTGGGGCTTGCCGGCGTGGCGGTCAACATGGCCATGGGCAAGACCGGTGACGGCAAGGGAGTGCTGGTCGCTTACGACACCGCCATCCTGGTGGCGGCGGTTTCCCTTGCCACCACCGCCGCGGTCGCCGTGCGCGCCAAGGGGATCTTCCGGCTTTTGCCGGTACTCTCCGGCGTGGCCGTAGGCTACGTCCTCTCCATCTTCCTCGGGCTCGTCGATTTCACCAAGATAGCCGCGGCCCCCTGGATCGAGGTGCCGACCTTCGTGACCCCCCAGTTCAACTGGGCGGCAATCCTGTTCATGATCCCGGTGGCGCTTGCCCCGGCCATCGAGCATGTTGGCGACGTCGTCGCCATCGGCGCCGTGACCGGCAAGGACTACACGGTGAAGCCCGGCCTGCACCGCACCATGCTGGGCGACGGACTCGCCGTATGCACGGCCGCGCTGGTCGGAGGCCCCCCCGTCACCACCTATGCCGAGGTAACCGGGGCGGTGATGATCACCCGCTGCTACAACCCGGTCATCATGACCTGGGCCGCCGGCTTCGCCATCGTGATGGCCTTCTTCGGCAAGTTCAACGCCATCCTGCAGTCCATACCGGTGCCGGTCATGGGGGGGATCATGATGCTCCTCTTCGGCTCCATCGCATCGGTGGGTCTCAACACCCTGATCCACGCCCAGGTCGACATGCACCGCCCGCGCAACCTGATAATAGTCTCGCTGGTGCTGGTCTTCGGCATCGGAGGGCTGAGCCTCAACGTGGCCGGTCAGCACCTGCACGGCGTCTCGCTCTGCGGCATAGCGGCGATCCTGCTCAACCTGGTCCTCCCCAAGGGCGAAGCACTCCCCATGGGGGTCGAGACGGACGAGGCGGAACCGGAGACCGTCCCCTGACATTGATCCTGGCGCGCCGGCCTCTGCCGCCGGCGCGCCAGCGCTTTTCCGCTGCCCACTCTTCGTATCGCCACCCCTCTCCCGTACAACCCGCCTTTCAGTTCGCGTCCCATCTTCCTTGCCCCCAGGCAACCATCCGGATAAACCGGCAGCAACCGTTCTTCGCACGAACTCCGGGCATTGCCAATCGTCTCTCGCTCGATATAATCATATGCGTTAAAATTAATGATTATTAATCTTAACCAATGCCGACGTGCCAATGTCGGAGCGTCGAGCGTTCTGGCGGCTGCCACCACGTATATAAAAGGAGGTTTTAGATGAAGGGAAACGAAAGGGTGATTGAACAGTTGAACGTGCGCCTGGCCGAAGAGCTGACTGCCACGAACCAGTACATGGTTCACGCCGAGATGTGCGAGAACTGGGGGTACAAAAGGCTCCACGGAAAGATCAGGGAAAGGGCGATCGTGGAGATGAAACACGCCGAGAAGCTCATCGAGCGGATACTGTTCCTGGAGGGGAGGCCGATCGTCAGCAGGCTGGACCCGATCCATATCGGCGGCGAAATCCCCAAGATGCACCAGTTCGACCACGCCCTGGAGGAGACCGCCATCAAGGGGTATAACGAAAGCATCAGGATTGCCGTGGAGTTGGGGGACAACGGAACCCGCGAACTGTTGCAGTCGATCCTCGATCAGGAAGAGGGCCACATCGACGATATCGAGGCGCAACTGGACCAGATAGCCCAGATGGGCGTGCAGAACTACCTCGTCGACCAGGTGGGGTGAAGTCGCCACCTCCTACCCATCGCGGTCGCGGAAAGGGCTCCGGAGTCAAACTCCGGAGCCCTTTCTTTTCCCAAGGCCCAGGCGACACGCCTGCGGCATCACCTCTCCCCCAACTCCTTTTCCAACTCAGCCACTCTTGCCCGCAGCGCCTTATCCTTCTGCCACTTCGCAGTAACGTCCCGCATCACCGCCGCCGTCCCGGCAACTTTGCCGTCTGCGTCCCTGATGATGGTCATGGAGAATTCGGTGGAAATGCGGCTGCCGTCCTTGCGCAGGGCTGGGGCCGCGAGCAGGTCGGTCTGGTAATGGGTGTAACCGGTTTCCATCACCCTGAAGTACCCCTCCCAGTGGCGGGCGCGCTGGTTCTCCGGGATGAAGATGTCCAGCGACTTCCCTATCGCCTCTTCCGCGGAAAACCCCAGCATGCGCTCGGCTCCACTGTTCCAGAGCCTGATCACCCCTTGCCTGTCGGAGAAGATGATGGCGTCGTTGCACTCTTGCACCAGTTGCCGGTGCAGTTCATGGTCCTCTAATTGGTTCATGGAACACCTCCGGGTGTTTTTAGAAAAGCATATCATCAGTTGCAGTGGCAGGCTTTGATTCAGATCAAATAGCGGCAGCTAAACGCATCTGGTAAAAAAATTACAGAGACAGTCGTCATGAGCCAACAGTGACGGCGGTGCCCGAAAAGACGTCCGCGTTAGTCTATGGTTTTTAAGAACGTTGTTTGGTTAAGTAAAAATAATTGTAAACGCCACCGCTAAAGTAGCAGGACAACCTGCCGATACTCCTACCAAAGAGGCATTGGAAAAGGATTATTCGAGGAGGCCAGATGTTCAAGAACAAGCTGATGCACAAAATCCTGTCTATAGTGGGGATCAACCTCTTCATCGGCATCACCATTGTAGGGTGCCTCGCCATCTGGCTGCAGTACCGGTCGAGCATGGAGTTGCAGGCCAAAAACAGCCGTACCATGGAAGCCGTCATCACCGAGGAGGTTGCGGCGTTCATGATGAAAGAGGATCTTCAGTCGGTGGCGAACCTGGCGAAGGTGGCCAAGGAGAAGAAGTTCGGCTTCGATGTCCAGATCTTCAACAAGGAAGGAAAGGATACCGTATCCGAGAAGCTGGACCGGCAGGTGGCAGACAGTCTCGCGGCGGGCAAACGGATCGAGATCCGGCAGGTACTGGACGGGATACACGTGCTTCGCACCGCGGTTCCGCTTGTTAACGAGGAGCGCTGCAAGCAGTGCCACGACGCCTCTGACAAGTACCTCGGGGGGCTGCTGCTCACCTCTTCCATGGAGGAGGGGTACAAAAACGCGATCAGGATGATAGCGATCCTCCTGGCGGCGGGGGTGGCCTTCTTCCTGGGCATGATGCTCTGCATGTACCTCTTCTTCAAGAAGACGGTGGTGCGCGACCTGCTCTTTTTCTCCGAGAAGCTCAAGGACATAGCCGAAGGGGAAGGGGATCTCACCAAGGAGATCCCGGTACGTTCCAACGACGAGATAGGGGACCTGGCCCGGCACATCAACCACCTGGTGCGAAAGCTGAGGGAGACGGTTACGGTCCTCTACGACCTTGCAGAGCACATCTCCATCTCTCTTTGCCACGTCTCGAGCCGGGCGCAAAAAACGGTGGTCTGCTCGGCGGACCAGAAGGACCGTTCCGAGACGGTGGCGGTGGCTACCGAGGAGATGGCCGCCACGCTCAACGTTGTCGCCGGCAACACCCACCAGGCCGCCGGGTTCTCGGCGGAGGTGGACGAGGCGGCCAGTCGCGGGATGTCGGTTGTGGACGATGCCTGCAACAGCATCGTGTCGGTGCGGGAGAACGTGGCGCAGACCCTGGAGACGGTGGGGAAACTCGAATCGTCGTCAGCGCAGATCGGTGACATCATCAACCTGATCGAGGACATAGCGGACCAGACCAAGCTGCTCGCTCTGAACGCAGCCATCGAGGCGGCCCGTGCGGGGGAGCACGGTCGAGGTTTCGCCGTTGTCGCTGACGAGGTGAAGATGCTCTCGGAGAAGACGGCCACCTCCACCAAGGAGATAGCCAAGATCATCACCAACATCCAGATCGAAAGCCGCGAGGCGGCGCGGTCCATCTCGCAGGAGCAGGAGCGGGTGGAAGACGGCGTCTTCAAGTCGCTGGCTGCCAAGGAGTGCCTGGAGAAAATCCTCGGGCTTGCCGGCGAGACGGCGCAGCTGATAAACCAGATAGCGTCGGCCACGGAAGAACAAAGCGCCACCACCAACGAGATCGCCGACAAGATCCACAACGTTTCTGAATCGGCTTCTATGGTGCACACAGACATGACTGAGAGCGAAAAGGCGTTCCAAGAACTGACCGGGGTGGCGGAGCAGATCTTCTCCACCGTCGGCAAGTTCAGCGTGGGCAACCGCCATGACGAGATGAAGCGCATGGCATGCGACCTGCGGGACCGGTTGGTCGAGGCCATAGAAGCCGGGGTCGCTGCCGGGAAGATCACCATGGCGGATATGAGCGACAGGAACTACCGCCCCATCCCGAACACGTCGCCGCAAAAATACAACACCGCATTCGACAGTTTCTTCGACCAGTATGTCTCGCCGCTCCAGGAGGAGATCCTGGCCCGTAACGGCAACGTCTTCTTCGCGATCTGCGTCGACGACCGCGGCTACGTCGCCAGCCACAACCTGCGCTACTCAAAGCCCCTCACCGGCGACCCGGACCTGGACCGGGTGAACAACCGTACCAAGAGGATCTTCAACGACAAGACCGGACTCAAGGCCGCGCAAAACAGCGAGGCGTTCCTGCTGCAGACCTACATGAGGGATACCGGCGAGATCATGAACGACATCTCCACGCCGATAAGCTTCAACAACCGTCACTGGGGTGCTGTGCGCTTGGGCTACCGGGCCGAGGAGTGACGCTCCGCTTTCAGCCAGGAATATTTCGAAATAAAACAGGCCGTACCTCCTTGGGGTACGGCCGTTTTTTTAGCAATTGGCCCTTTTGCTGCGCCCGATCCTGTCCTGCGAGGGCGCTGTTGTTCTATTTCCGCCGGTTTCAGGCACCTTTTTCTCCCGATACGGTGTTTGCTGTTACCGGCATCTGCCGCCGCCGGTACTCCCGGAAAGAGGCGGGTCCTGGAGCTGGTCCGGTACGGCTTTTTCGGCCGCAGGATAGCGCACATTGCGGCCTTTATCGCGGGGCAAAAATGCCATCTCCCGGAGTGATACCGGGAAAGCGAACCCTTCGGTATCACATGACAAACATGGCCGTCAATTGAACCAACCCCTCTAAGCCACACCCGAAACATTTTTTTATTCTTGACTGAAACAGCGCGTTCAGATTAGATTACATACTGTATACAGTGGGCCCTGTGCAATATTAAGAAAGCGTTAATCAGCTCGAACGCGGGTGAGACGCTAGATGCAACAGGGCGCAGCTCCCTTGGTTTATTACGCTTGACTCTCATAGTTCTCTTCAGTAGAATCCGGTTCTAATTTTCGCCAGGCACATGCAACCGCGTTGCAGGGTCATGAAGCAAAACGATCCGGCGCCGCAGCCAAGCCCTTGTTATACATCAGCTTCGCGGCTGGTTTTTGTCGTAGACACCAAAACAGAACAGGAGGAAGTTATGTCCGAGTACGGCACACTGCAAGACCGGGTACAATGCAAGCAACTTTTGAACAAGGTCATGGCTCCCGAGCAGACCATCGATTTCTTCAAGAACGGGATGAACCTTGGCTGGTCCGGCTTTACCCCGGCCGGTTACCCGAAAGTGGTGCCTATCGCCCTGGCTGACCATGTCGAGAAGAACAACCTGCAGGGCAAGCTGAAATTCAACCTCTTCATCGGTGCGTCCGTCGGCGCCGAGACCGAAGACCGTTGGGCTACTCTGGACATGATCGACCGCCGCTGGCCGTACCAGACCGGCAAGAACATCGCTGCCGGCATCAACGCAGGCCGCATCCGCATGGGCGACAAGCACCTCTCCCTGTTCGCGCAGGATCTGGGCTACGGCTTCTACACCAAGGACTCCGAAAGCGGCAAGCTCGACCTCGCCATTATCGAAGTCTCCGCGATCAAGGAAGACGGCTCCCTGGTGCCGACCTCTTCCTGCGGCGTCATCCCGGAAATCCTGATGATCTGCGACAAGATCATCCTCGAGGTTAACACCGGACAGCCTTCCTTCGAAGGGATCCACGACCTCCTTACCCCGCTCACCCCGCCGAACCGCCAGATCCTGGGGATCACCCACGCCGGCGAGAGGATCGGCTCCACCTCGATCCCCTGCGACCCGAGCAAGGTTGTCGCCGTGGTCGAGTCCAAGCTGCGTGACCAGGGGCGTGCCTTCGCCGAGCAGGATGACACCTCCGAGGCGATTGCGAACCACATCATCGACTTCTTCACCCACGAGGTGAAAGCCGGCCGTCTGCCGAAGAACCTCCTCCCGATTCAGTCGGGCGTAGGCTCCATCGCCAACGCCGTCATCGGCGGCCTTGCCAAGGGCCCCTTCTCCAACCTGACCGTGTACACCGAGGTGCTCCAGGACACCATGCTCGACCTGTTCGATTCCGGCAAGCTCGACGCGGCCTCCTCCTGCTCCCTTTCCCTTTCGGCGACCCCGGGCTTCCCGCGCTTCTTCGAGAACATGGACAAGTACTTCGACAAGATCACCCTGCGTCCGCTCTCCATCTCCAACGCCCCTGAGCCGATCCGTCGTCTGGGGTGCATAGCGATGAACACCCCGGTCGAGATCGACATCTACGCGCACGCAAACTCCACCCTGGTCGGTGGTACCCGCATGATCAACGGCCTGGGTGGCTCGGGCGACTTCTTGAGGAACGGCTTCCTGAAGATGATGCACACCCCGTCCTCCCGTCCGTCGAAGACCGACCCCACCGGTATCTCCTGCGTGGTGCCGCACTGCTCGCACATCGACCACACCGAGCACGACCTCGACTGCGTCATCACCGAGCAGGGCCTGGCCGACCTGCGCGGCATGGCTCCCAAGGAGCGTGCCCGCCGCATCATCGAGAAGTGCGCGCACCCGGACTACAAGGCGCAGCTCACCGAGTACCTCGACATCGCCGAGAAAGAGTGCCTGGCGAAGAAGGTCGGCCACGAGCCGCAGCTTTGGGACCGCGCCTTCAAGATGCACCTCAACCTTGAGAAGAACGGCACTATGAAGCTCAAGAACTGGGACGTCAAGATCGACCTCTGCGAGTAATCGCTCGCAGTTTGAAACAACTGAAAAAGCCCCGCCGGAGTCCGGCGGGGCTTTTTTGCGTCCTGGCGCCTCAGCCGCGTCTGGCCGAGTGCTGCCTCATGCTCCGGCTGCTGCCGAGCAGGCGCCTGACGGCAAGGAGCAGGGGACGCGGCTGGCACGGTTTGGCAAGGAAGCTTCCTTCCGGCAGGACCGACCGGCCCGCGTCGACCTCTTCGGGAGGGTAGGCGCTGGTGAAAAGAACCTTCAGGTCCGGGTTGCACTTGGCTATGGCGTCGAAGGCGTCGCGGCCGCCCATCCTGGGCATCACCAGGTCCATGATCACCAGCTTGATCTGATCCTGGTGCTTGAGGAACTTTTCCAGCGCTTCGCATCCGTCAGCCGCCTCGATGACCCGGTAGCCGTGCTGCTGCAGCAACTCGGCCGTGACCCTCCTCACCTCCAGCGCATCTTCGGCCACCAGTACGGTTTCGCCGCCGGGGGAGGAGAGGGGATATACGGCCAGCGGAGCCTGAGCGGGTTCTTCGATCTCCTGCAGCAGGGGGAGATGGATCAGGAAGCAGGCCCCTTTCCCGGGAGAGCTTTCCACTTCGATAAAGCCCCCGGTTTGTTGCACGATCCCCTGTACGATGGCGAGTCCCAGACCGGTTCCCTGCCCGGCTTCCTTGGTGGTGAAGAAAGGCTCGAAAAGCCTCCCCCGTGTTGCCTCGTCCATCCCCCTCCCCGTGTCCCGGACCGAAAGCCTCGCGTAACGCCCGGCTGGCCTGGCGCCTGGCGACCTGGTGGAGTCGCAGGAGAGCTCCACTACTGCTGTTTCTATGGTAAGGATACCGGCGTTGTTCATGGCGTCGCGGGCGTTGGTGGCCAGGTTCATCACAACCTGGTCCAAGTGCCCTGGGTCGGCGAGGACCGTTGGCGCCTCGTAGCAAAGCGAAACCTTGAGTTCGATCTGCCGGGAGATGAGCCGCCCCAAAAGCCTCTCCATCTGCCCGACGATCCGGTTCAGGTCCACCGCCTGGGGGTTGGCCGCCTGGTTCCTGCCGAAGGCGAGCAGATCCCGGGTGAGGTAGGTGGCGCGCTCTGAGGCGTTGAGCACCTCGTCGAGGTACTGGAAGGGGATGCTGCCGGCAACGAGGTTCGCTTGTGCCAGGCTTGCGAAGCCGATTATGGCGGTCAGCAGGTTGTTGAAATCGTGTGCCACGCCGCTGGCGAATTCCCCCATCGCCTCCCTCTTCTGCGACTGCCGCAACTGCTCCGTTATCCGTCTCTCGTTATCGACATGGATGGCGTTGCTGATGCTGATCCCTATTACCGGCGCAACCCCCATCAAAATGCTCAGGTCGCTGCCGACTAGGGGCCTCTTGCTGCGCACGTTGTCCATTGCCAGGACCCCGAGCGCCTCCCCTTCGCAGACAATGGCGCAGCAGATAAAGGACCTGGCCTCCATCTGCTGCGCGAATTGGACGCTGTGGGTGGAATGCAGCGCGGCCACCTCGGCGAAGTCGTTGATGAGGAAAGGTTTCTGTTCCGTGAAGCAGGTGGCGAAGACCCCCCGCGAGTTCGGTTTGTCCAGGTTGAAACAGGCGTCCTGCAGCACGCTCAGCTGGAACTCGTCGTAGCCGAATCCGACCCGGAACTTCAGTTTGCTCCGCTGGGCGTCGGAAAGAAGGATCATCCCCCTGTCGTAACCGAGCCTCATTTCCAGCACGGCTACGATGTCTTCGAGCAGTCGCTCCTGGTCGGTCCGCTTGCTGAGCGCCTGGCCGACTTCGTTGACCAGCAGGGCGCTCTGGTAGTTGGTGGTCGTCTGTTCCAGTAGTTCGTCAGTCGATTCTTTGAGGTTCACCAGCGCCGCACGCAGTTCGCGTTTCTCCAGGTGCGAGGCCAGGTGGCTCAAGGCGAAGAAGAAGGCGAGAAACAGCGGGCCGAGCGACAGGGCCGACCAGGGGGAGGGGGAATGGAACCCGACGGCGGCTGCGACCATCGCCGCCGTGAGCCAGTTCCGGGTGGTGCGCAGCCGTCGCGGCAGCCTGTTGCGCCAGGAGATGACGTAGCGGCAGCAGGCGCCTCCCTTGAAGCTGCACTCCGGATGCTCGATCAGGGGAGATTCGCAGTTGAAGCTCGTCAGCATCGCCTCGAAGAAGCCGATGCGGTTTTCGCACTGGAAGGCACTTTCCCTCACCCCGGGAAGAGCGGTGACGGTGATCTCCACCTTGTTCTTGGCGATCTTCCTGCATTCGAAACGTGAGGATTTGGTGAAGTTGGAGCTGGATTTATTGATGGTGAAAAAGGCGTCGCCGGGGCCGACGAGCCCAAGGACGTACTTCCCTATGAAGCCGAGCGAGTCGCGGGATGCGGCGTATCTTCCGCCCTCGCGCGCGATGCCGGGATTCCCAGTCAGCTGCACCAGCCGCTCATTGAACCGGTCCACCTGGGACTGGGTGAACCAGTAGGCGGCATCGGTCACGTGGTACGGGCTTATCTCTGCGTACTCCAGGATTTCGGCGGGGTCCACCTCCTGGTACCTGTTCTTGAGCAGATTGAGGTAGGTGAGCAGAATCCTGCTGTTGTATAGCTGCTTTTTCGTCATGGGGATGGGCTCCATCAGTGTGCTGCTGCTGGATCCGGGGTCCGGATGCGGGGGGGGGCTGTCTCATTAAGAAAATGGCGCTGTGCAAGTTACAACGTATTGCGCCGCCGCGCAAGCGTTCTGTTTACTTAAATAGTGGGAATGAAAGAAGATTAACCGCGACCAGTTAGTCGCGCGCCTTGGGGTGGGCCTTGTCGTAGACCTCCATCAGCTTGTCGATGCTGACGTGGGTGTACTTCTGGGTGGTGGAGAGGGAGGCATGTCCCAAGAGCTCCTGGATAGCGCGCAGATCGGCGCCTCCTTCCAAGAGGTGGGTCGCGAAGGTGTGGCGCAGGGTGTGCGGGGAGACCTTGCGCATGGTGGCGATGAGAAGCATGTGGGCGTCGACTATGCGTGCCACGCTGCGCCGGGTGAGCCGTCTCCCGCGGGCGTTCAGGATCAGCGGCTCGGATGAGCCAGGGTTGCCGCGCTCGGCAAGATAGGCGGCCAGGGCGCTTCTGGCGCAGGAGCCGACCGGGACCAGCCGCTCCTTCCCCCCTTTGCCCAGGACCCGGGCGAGACCGGCTGCAAGATCCATGTCCCCGACGTTCATGCCGGTCAGCTCGCTCACCCTGATGCCGCAGGAGTAAAGCGTCTCCAAAACGGCGCGGTCGCGAAGCGGCAGGGGGGAATCCCCTTGCGGCGCCGTAACCAGCGCGCTTACCTGGTCGATGTTCAGATGGAAGGGGAGCTTTTTTTCCTTCTTCGGGGTGCTCACGAGTTCAGCCGGGTTTTTCTCCAGCTTCCCTTCGCGCATCAGGAACCGGTACAGCGCCCTGATGGCGGCGAGCTTGCGGCCGATGGAGCTTTTGGCGCATACCTTGTGCAACTGCGCCAGGTAGCGTCTGATGGTGAGGTGGTCGACCTCTTCGGCGCGAGGCTCCTCAAGGTCTTTGGCAAGGAAGGCGCGGAACTGCTCCAGGTCGCTTTTATAGGCGGCGACCGTGTGGGGGGAGACGTTGCGTTCGGTCTCCAGGTAGCTATAGAATTGCTCCAGTTCCGCTTTCATGGTATGGAATCTTACTCATGAAACCCCAGCTTGACAACGAATTTCCGGAGGAGCGATGTACCAGGTTGCGGTAGAGAAGGTGGGGGATTACCGGCGGGAGCTGGTCCATGAAGGGGTGGCCAGGCTCCTGGCCCGCCTGGGCGGGATGGAGCGCTTCGTGAAGCCGGGCGAGCGGGTTCTGATCAAGCCGAACCTCCTTGCCGCGAAGCCTCCCGAGGCCGCCGTCACCACGCACCCGGAACTGCTGCGGGCCGTGATCCTGCAGGTGCAGCGGGCGGGGGGAGTGGCGCTGGTCGGGGACTCGCCGGGAATAGGGAGCGCCGTCAAGGTCGCCAAGCGCTCGGGGCTGCTGCCGGTGATCGAGGAGACCGGGGCCGAGTTCGTCCCATTCGAGCAGACCCGCGAGGTTCCGGGTCTGGGACTCTACCGGCGCTTCGAGCTCGCCGCCCCCTACCTTGAGGCGGACCGCCTGATCAACCTCCCCAAGCTGAAAACGCACGAGATGATGACCATGACCTGCTGCGTCAAGAACCTCTTCGGCGCCATTGTGGGGACACAGAAGGCCGCCTGGCACCTGAAGGCGGGCGCGGACAAGGATCTCTTCGCCAGGATGCTCTTGGAGGTGTACCGGCTGCGCGAGCCGGACCTGAACATCGTGGACGCCATAGTCGGCATGGAGGGAAACGGCCCGGGAAGCGGCGATCCCTGCCAGGTCGGCCTCCTTTTGGCGGGTGAGAACGCCGTCGCCGTGGACCTCGTGGCAGCGGAGATAGCCGGAATCCCCAGAAAGCTCCTCTACGTGGAGAACGCGGCGCGCCGGATGAAACTTCCCGGAGCCGAGCGCTCCGAGGTGGAATATCTTGGGCTTCAATCTAATGAAATCCCCTACCGCAGCTTCAGACTACCCCACCTGTCGGACGTACAGTTCGGCCTTCCCGGGTTCCTGAAGCACCGGCTCAGAAACCAGCTCACCTCTCGGCCCGAGGTAGTGGAGGGGGCATGCCGGCTCTGCGAGATCTGCGTCAGGGCTTGTCCTCCGGGGGCGATCAGGGTCGAGGGGCGGCGGCTTCACTTCAATTACCGGCGCTGCATACGCTGTTTTTGCTGCCGGGAACTCTGCCCGCACGCGGCGCTGAGGCTCAGGGACGGCTGGCTTCTTTCGCTAATAAAAAAGAGCGGCACCTCCCTTTAATTCGCCATGGGGGCGGGTTGACATTGAAGAACCCGAGTATTATATTTGCAGCATCCTCCGGGAACCACACAGCGAGGGATGAAAATCCACCAGGGAAAAGGAGACATCAGATATGTGGACCAATTTCTATATGATTCGCCCCGTAACCCACTGCAAAGAGGGTTGCCCTAGCCAGCCCGCCGGATAACACCGGCGGGCGTTCCCACAAAAAGCCCCCCGCCCTCCCGGCAGGGGGCTTTTTCATTTCCCCACCCAGGTTCCCGCTTCTGCCGGGCATTTAACCTGGCCCAGACGAGCCCGCAGCCACCGCTCCTGCACATTTGCCACAAGTTCCATTCCCTCATATCCGGCAGGCAACGGTAACCCGCACCGTGCCCCCCCCCTCAAGCGCAACCCTCTCGCGACAGCGTCAAAAGCCCCTTTGAATTGACAACTCCTCTAAATTCCGCTATTCTGCGCACCTGTGCGTTCGGCCGCGGTACAACCCCGTAAATAGGTATTGAATGATCAAAGCGACCCTAATCATACTGTCACTGCTGTTCTCTACCACCGCTTTCGCAGCGCGGGCCAGCTCGGCCGCCGACGAGCGCGACCTGGCCCGCGCCATGCAGGTCGCCTCCAACTCCTCCGACGTCGCGCTCTCCAAAGGGCTCGGCCTCACCCCCTCGGATTTCTCCGACGACGAAGATTTCAGCGACGATTCCCAGGATTACGACCTCAAACTGCCGGAGATGGAACTTCCCGACTCCGATATCCCGCTTACCTTCAACACCAAGGTGGACTACTTCGTCCGCTACTTCCAGGGGCCGGCTCGTCCGGTCTTTGCCAAGTGGCTCTCCAGGAGCGAGCGCTACATCCCGATGATGAAGACGGTGCTGAAGAGGGAAGGGCTCCCCGAGGACCTGGTATACCTGGCGATGATCGAGAGCGGTTTCATGACGCACGCGGTCTCGGTGGCGAGCGCGGTCGGTCCCTGGCAGTTCATGCCCCAGACGGGGAAACGTTACGCGCTCAGGATCGACCCCTGGATCGACGAGAGGCGCGATCCCTTGAAGGCGACGGTTGCCGCGGCGCTCTACCTTAAAGAGCTCTACGCGCTCTTCAACAACGACTGGTACCTGGCAGCCGCAGGGTACAACGCGGGAGAAAACAAGATCCTGCGCGCCATCAACATGTACAACACCCGCGACTTCTGGGAGATCTCCAAGGGGAGCTATCTGGCCCGGGAGACAAAGGATTACGTCCCGAAACTCCTGGCCGCCGCCATCATCGCCAAGGAGCCAGCCAAGCACGGCTTCGCCGACGTTGCCTACCTCCCCCCCATCGAGTTCGACGTGGTGAAGATCCCGTCGCGCACCGACCTCGAGGTCGTGGCCAAGGCCTGCGGTGTCGAGGTGCAGGCCATACGCGACTTGAACCCCGCGCTGCGCCGCGGTTCGACCCCCCCGGACTACCCGGGATACCAGCTGAAGGTTCCCAAAGGGGCGGCAGCCGTCTTCGAGGTCGAGTACGCCAAGATCCCCGAGTCCGAGCGCTACACCGAGAAGGTGAAGCACGTGCGCTACCGCGCCAAGAAAAAGGACACCCTGATCTCCATCGCCAGACGCTTCAAGACCACCCCGCAGGCCATAGCCGAGCTGAACGACCTGGGGCGCAAGAAGGCCGCCAAGCTCCACGGACGGATGCTGACCGTTCCGGTCCAGGTCGCGGCCCAGGTAGAGGAGAAGCCGGCGCCGGCCGCGGCGGAGCCAAAGGAACTGCACAAGTACTACACCGTGAAGAAGGGTGACACCCTGGCTTCCCTGGCAAAACGGTTCAACGTCACTGCTCGGGTGCTCTCGGCCTGGAACAACCTGAAGACCAGGGTGGCGCTGAAGCCCGGCAAGCGCATCATCGTTGCCAAGTACCAAAAGGGCGCCCCGGGCAGGGATTCGGGCTAGACCCGTAGCCACCTCCACATTCAACAATCACCCCTCAAGCAGCACGAAAGGACAAGTCATACCATGTACAACCTTCTCATCTCCGCAGGCGCGGCCGTGGCCGTTTTTCTCATCGTCTCCCTCTCCGCAGGTTTCCAGTACTGGTGGGCCGCAGGTCTTGCCGCGCTGCTGGTCTTTCTGGGGAGCTTCCTCGTCATCTCCCGCATCGTCACCAAGAAGCTCGAGGCGATCATGGAACCTGCCATGAAGGACATCCAGGCCCAGCGCTTCGAGAAGGGGATCCGTGATCTGAAGAGCGCGCTGCGCTTCGGCAAGTGGCAGATCTACGTGGAGAGCCAGATCAACTCCGCCATCGGCATGGTCTACTTCGTGAGACGCGACTTCTCGACGGCGTTTCCCTACCTGGAGAAGGGCTTCTTCAAGAACTGGGTCACCATGGGGATGCTCGCCGTCACCTACATGAAGCGCAACAAGCACGACAAGATGAAGGAGACTTTCGACAAGGCGCTTATGGGCTCGCCCAAGGAGTCGCTCCTCTACGCCCTCTACGCCTACTGCCTCAACGAGATCGGGGAGACGGTGAAGGGGTGCGAGGTGCTGGCCAAGGGGGTATCCAAGCTCCCGGGGGACGAGAACCTGAAGCAGAACCTGGAGCTTCTGCGCGAAGGGAAGAAGATGAAGATGAAGGGGTACGGCGAGATGTGGCTGCAGTTCCACCTGGAAAGTCTCGGCACCATCCAGAAGCAGCAGATGGCCGCGATGGGCGGAAGGCGGCGTATCATAAGAAAATAACTTGTCAACTGTGGCGAAACATGCCATATTGGGTCGTTTTTAAGACGGGCGTCATGCTCGTCTTTTTATTTTAGGCGTCGAAGGAAGAGGAGCTGCAACCCATGCAGGAGAAGATCAGAAACATAGCGATCATCGCACACGTCGACCACGGCAAGACCACCTTGGTAGACGCGATGCTTAAGCAGTCCGGCGTATTCAGAGAAAACGAGGCGATCACCGAGAGGGTGATGGATTCCAACGACCTGGAGAAGGAGCGCGGCATCACCATCCTCGCCAAGAACCTCTCCATACACCACGGCGGCTACAAGATCAACATCGTGGACACCCCTGGCCACGCGGACTTCGGTGGCGAAGTCGAGCGCGTGTTGAAGATGGTCGACTCGGTGCTTTTGCTGGTGGATGCCCTCGACGGCCCGATGCCGCAGACCCGCTTCGTACTCAAGAAGTCGCTAGACCTGGGGCTTAAGCCGATCGTCGTGATCAACAAGGTCGACCGTCCCGGTGCCCGCCCCGCAGAGGTGGTGGACATGGTGTTCGACCTTTTCTGCGAACTGCAGGCCTCCGACGCCCAGCTCGACTTCGCCATCTGCTACACCAGCGCCAAGATGGGCTACGCCATGCGGGAGATGGAGCAGCCCTCCGAGAACATGGAGCCGCTCTTCGAGCTGATCAAGGAGAACGTCCATCCCCCCGAAGGGGACGCGACCGCTCCCTTCCAGCTTCTGGTCACCAATATCGACTATAACGATTACATCGGCCGCATCGCCACCGGGAAGATCTTCAACGGCAAGGTGAGCTCCGGCGAGACCGTCGCCCTTATAAAGCGCGACGGTGCCATCTCGAAAGCGCGCGTCACCAGGCTCCTGGGATACGAGGGGCTGAAGCAGGTCGAGATCGCCGAGGCCTTTACCGGGGACATCGTCACCATCGCGGGCTTCACCGAGGTGGGGATCGGCGAGACCCTCGCCGCGGCCGACAACCCGATTCCGCTCCCCTACGTCGCCATCGACGAGCCGACCCTGTCCATGAACTTCATCGTCAACTCCTCCCCTTTTGCCGGGCGCGAGGGGAAGCTGGTGACCTCCAGGAACATCCGCGAGCGCCTGGACCGGGAGCTTAGGACCAACGTGTCACTGCGGGTATCCGATACCTCCAACGCCGACACCTTCCAGGTCTCAGGCCGCGGCGAGCTGCACCTCTCCATCCTGATCGAGAACATGCGCCGCGAAGGGTTCGAGATGGCGGTTTCGAAGCCTGAGGTCATCATGCGCATGGTGAACGGCGTGCGCCACGAGCCGATGGAATACCTGGTGGTGGACGTCCCCGCTGAGTACCAGGGCGCCATAATCGAGCGCATGGGACCCCGCAAGGGTGAGATGGCGGCTATGACGCCTATGGGCGACACCATCCGTCTCGAGTTCATCGTCCCCGCCCGCGGCCTCATCGGCTTGAGGGGGGAGTTCCTCACCGAGACCCGCGGCACCGCGGTGATCACCCACACCTTCCACGAGTACGCCCCCTACAAAGGGGAGATCCCGGGGAGGAAGAACGGCGTCTTGATCGCCATGGAGCAGGGCGAGACCACCGCCTACTCGCTCGACGCGCTGCAACCGCGCGGCATCCTGTTCCTCGGCGCAGGGGTGGAAGTATACGGCGGCATGATCGTCGGGCAGCACGCCAAAGACAACGACCTGGAGGTGAATCCCTGCAAGGGGAAGAAGCTCACCAACGTGCGCGCCTCCGGCTCCGACGACGCCATCAAGCTCACCCCTCCCAGGGTCCTCACCCTGGAGCAGGCGCTCGAGTTCATCGACGAGGACGAGCTGGTCGAGGTCACCCCGGTGTCGATCCGCCTCAGGAAAAAGGTGCTCGACCCCACCATGCGCAAGCGCGCCAACCGCAGCTAAAACAAGAGGTCCCCGGGACGTGAGCCGTCCCGGGGACTTTGTCGCTGGGCCACAACCACTTGGAAAGGAGTCACCTCATGCAGCTTCGACCCCTGCGTCACCTTGCCCTTTGCTCCGCACTGTGTCTGATCAGCGCCTGCGCCTCGGCGCCTGCACCGGTAAAAAGCGCCGACACCTATTTCAAGGAAGGCGAGGCTGCTTTCGCCAAGCGCAACTACAACGAGGCGATCGAGAGCTGGAAGAAAGTGAAGGAAAGCGACACAGCCCCGGCTCTGACCAGCCAGGCCGAGCTGAAGATCGCGGACGCCCATTTCGAGAACAAGGCCTACATCGAGGCTGCGGCAGCCTATGAAGACTTCCGCAAGCTGCACCCGACCCACCCACAGGCCCCTTACGCGCTCTACCGGCTGGCCTTGAGCCACTACCAGCAGATCGCAGGGACAGACACCGATCAGACCCCGGTCAAGAACGCGGTGGCCACACTGGAGGCGTTCCTGGGGCAGTTCCCACGGTCGGAGTACGCCCCGGAGCTGTCCAAAAAGCTAGCCGACTGCCGCGACAAACAGCTGGCCTACGAGAACTACGTCGGCAACTTCTACCTGAGGACCGAGAAGTACCAGTCGGCGATTAAGAGGCTGAACGAGGCGCTGGTGCGCTTCCCTGGGCTGACCAGGCTGGACGACACGCTTTTCTACCTTGGGAAGGCATATCTGAAGGCGGGGGAGTTGCAGCAGGGTAAGGTCGCTTTGCAGAGGCTCGCCGCCGAGTATCCGGCAAGCCCCCGGAACAAGGAAGCCTCCCTGCTGTTGCAGAAAGGCTTCGCCGGCTACTCCTCGCAAGGGGCATAGCCTGGGAGGCGCCGCACCATAGCGGAGAATATCAGGCGCTGATGTGGCGCTGTCTGAACTGCGGCGTGCAGGCACTGCGCCCTTTCTTCTCGCGGTACATCCTCTGGTCGGCGACGCGCCAGGCGGCGGTCAGGTCCTCGCCGTTCAATGCCGTCGCCGCGCCTATCGAAAGGCTTAAAGGTAGCGGGAAGCCGTGGTGCTCCTTGTTGCTTAGCTGCAGTTGCTGCTGTAGCCGCTCCATCGCCTCGACCAGGGCTACCTCGTCCGTATTGGGGAGCAGCGCCGCAAACTCGTCGCCGCCGATGCGCGCCGCTACGTCCTCCCTCCTGAAAGCGTTCTTCAACACCTCAGCGGCATGCTTAAGCAGTTTGTCCCCCGCCGCGTGGCCGAACCGGTCGTTGGCCTCCTTGAGGCCATCCACGTCCGCCATGACGATGCTGACCGGAAACTTGCGCCCCTTCTTCAGGCGCTCCAGTTCCTCGTCGAAGTAGGCTCGGTTGTAGATGCCGGTAAGCATGTCGTGGGTGCTCAGGTAGCGGAGCTTGTTCTCCGCGCGCTTTCTCTCAGAGATGTCGAGCAGCGCGCCGACGACGCCGCCGCTTGTGGAGCCGGAGTTGCTGAAGGAGGCGCTGTAGAAGATGACGTCGCGGCTTTCACCGTCGGCGCAGGTGATGGTCCCCTCGAAGCTGCGCGGGCCGCCGCCGTTTCCAGAGACCTCTTCCCCGCGGGTGTACAGGGCCGCCAGGTCCGGGGGGAGTATGTCGTAGATGCTCTTGTTGATGTTCTCACCCCGCTTCATCCCGATCTGCTCCTCGAACGCCTTGTTGCACCCCAGGTAGAGGCCGTTGGGGTCGTTGTAGAAGATGGGGGTCGGGAGCGTGTCGATGAGAACCTGGATGAAGGTGAGCTTATCCTTCAATTCCTGCTCGTGGCGACGGTTCTGTTCGCGCAGCGCCGCATCTGCGATAGATCTTTGCACCGCCGGGACCAGGCCGCCCAGGTTCCCTTTGAGCAGGAAAGCGTCCGCGCCGCAACGGATAGCCTCGGCCGCGGCCTCTTCTCCTACCTTGCCGGAGATCATCAGGAAGGGGATGTCGGTACCCTTTTCCTTCAGTATTTTCAGGGCCTGGAGGCCGCTGAAGCCGGGCATCACGTAGTCGCAGATGATGACGTCCCACTGGGGTCCATCCAGTGCCTCGCACATGGCCTGGGCGCTGTCGACGCGCCGGAACTGTACGTCGAACCCTCCCTGTTCCAGCCGGATCACGATGAGCTGCGCATCGTCGGGGGCGTCTTCCACCATCAGTACTCTGAGCAGTCTTCCCATGGAGTGCTTCTCCCTGAAACGCGATATCCCTACGCGGAACAATCAAGTGAGGAATTGTACTGTACTAATGTGTAAAGGCAAGCGACTGGTTTCATGCTCATCAATGTGACGCCCCTCGCGAAGCTGCTAAAGGGCTGAAGGATCGTTGGTTGTGCCCCAGGGCTTCGGTTGAGCGTTAGCTTTGACTAAACAACAAAATTTCTTATTGACGAAAGCTGGCGACGGCTGTTAGCAGCAAAAGGCGTACCATCCTGCCGCAAAGTGGGGTTTGGCGGGGCCCATAGCTGGTGCAGAGCCCAAGACCTGCGAGGAGTTCCGATGAGTGAGGAGCGTTTTTTCGCTACCACCGCAAAGGGGGTGGAAGAGGTGCTCGCCGCCGAGTTGACGCGGCTGGGCGCAAGCGAGGTCGCCGTGGACAGCGGCGGGGTCCGTTTCGGCGGGGGTATGGAAGCGGCGTGTCGGGCCAACCTCTGGCTCAGGAGCGCGAGCCGTGTGCTGATGCCGCTGGGAGAGTTTCCCTGCGAGACCCCGGAGCAGCTCTACCGGGGGGTGAGTGGGCTTCCCTGGGTCAAGTATTTGACGCCGGCGATGACGCTTGCGGTCGATTGCAGCCTGAGGGACTCCGCTCTCACCCACTCCGGCTTCGTCGCTTTGAAGGCGAAAGATGCAATCGTCGACGTGCTGCGGGACCATTTCGGCAGCCGGCCCAACGTCGACACCAAGGACCCCGATCTGCGGGTGAACCTGCGGCTGTTCCGCAACCGCTGCACGGTGAGCCTCGACTGCTCGGGGACGCCGCTGGACCGGCGCGGTTACCGCCTTGACCGGCACGAGGCGCCGCTCAAGGAGAACTTGGCCGCGGCCCTCGTCGAGCTTTCCGGCTGGGACTGCACCACCCCGCTCCTCGATCCCATGTGCGGCACCGGCACCATCGTCATCGAGGCGGCCATGAAGGCACTGCGCATCCCCCCGGGGCTGTCGCGCCAGGGGTTCGGTTTCCAGCGCTGGAGAGGGTTCGACAAAGCACTCTGGGAGCGCGTCGTCGCCGAGGCGCGCAACGGCATTCTCACCAACCTTCCCGCGCCGGTGCAGGGGACGGACATCTCGCACTCGGCCGTCGGGATGGCCGCCCAGAACGCCAAGCGCGCCGGTGTCCTGGAGCAGATCACCCTGGGGCGGCAGCAACTCTCGGAGCTCGCCCCTCCGCCCGGGCCCGGCGTGGTCATCCTCAACCCCCCTTATGGCAAGAGGCTGGGTGAGGAGGAGGCCCTCCGGCCGCTCTACAAGGAGATCGGCGACGTGTTGAAGCAGCGCTGCAAGGGGTATACGGCCTTCCTCTTCACCGGCAACCTCGAGCTCGCCAAGTCCGTGGGGCTGAAGGCCGCCAGGCGCATCGTGCTCTACAACGGGCCGATCGAGTGCAGGCTGCTCAAGTACGAGATGTATTAGGAAAAGCGGCGGGGATCATTATAAATTGAAGCTTGACACGTTAATCCTTTTACTATATGTTTTAATTTCGCTTTTCGGGCCTATAGCTCAGTTGGTTAGAGCTACCGGCTCATAACCGGTCGGTCCCAGGTTCGAGTCCTGGTGGGCCCACCACCTTACAATTAGGATGATGTAGGGATGCCCTTAAAGCACCTGGTCAGACGAAACAATACACCTAAAGTGGGGAGAAAGAGTGCACACCAAGCGGTTGCACTCTTTTTCTTTTGTGCGCGATGATTACTCCTAGAGTTTCAGATATATCCGGAATAACTGGCAAAATTGCCCCATCCCATCTCGCCGAGTCCTGGGATAACGTGGGGCTGCAGCTAGGGGACCCCTCAAGCCAGGTCTCGAGGATCATGGTGGCGCTCGATCCGGGACGCCCAGCCATCGAGGCCGCGGTCGAGGCCGGCTGCCAGCTCCTTATAACGCACCACCCCTTCATCTTCACCCCGCTCAAGAAGATCTCCACCGCGGACGAAACCGGCCGCCTCGCCATACTCGCCCTTAAGAACGACCTCTCCATCATCTCGCTGCACACCAACTTCGACATCGCCCAGGGTGGCGTGAACGACCTTTTGGCCGGGCTCATCGGTGTCAAGGAGGCGCAGCCGCTCAGGATCACCGGCGGCGAGGAGTACGTGAAGCTGGTCTTTTTCGCGCCACACGGCTGCGAGGAGCAGCTTCTGGGAGCGCTTTCGCCGTTCATGCCCAATATCGGCAACTACCGCGACTGCTCCTACCAGGGGGAGGGGACCGGGAGGTTCACGGCACTTGCCGGGGCGCGACCCTTCGTGGGCGAAGTGGGGAAAAGCCACACCGAGCCCGAGAGCCGACTGGAGCTCCTGCTGGTTAAGGAGCGGGTCGCCCAGGCGGTTGCTGCGCTCAAGGGGGCGCACCCCTACGAGGAACCCGCCTACGATCTCTACCCGGTGCTGAACCGAGGCGGGAGCTACGGCCTGGGACGGATCGGGAAGCTGGCGGAGCCGATGCGCGCCGGCGACTATGCGCTCAGGGTCAAGGCATCCCTGGCTGCGACCGGGGTGCGCCTGGTGGGCGACCCGGCGCGGCAGGTGAAGAAGGTCGCCCTTTGCGGCGGCTCCGGCGTATCGCTTATGCACGAAGCGCAGCGCAAGGGAGCCGACATCCTGGTGACCGCGGATGTGAAGTATCACGAGGCGCGCGAGGCGGAATCTCTGGGGCTTGCGCTGCTAGACGCCGGTCATTTTTCCACCGAGTTTCCCATGGTTCACGGCCTGGCCGGGCAGCTCAAAGCCGCCTTGCAGGCAAAACGGTTCGAAGCAGAAGTTTTGGAGTACCAAGGAGAGCGCGAACCTTTCAGTTTCTGGTAGGTTCGCGCTCTTTGTGCACATAAAACAGGGAGTTGGGGAGGCAGATTTTGCGTAACAGTCTGAAGTCGTTATACCAATTGCAGGAAATCGACCTGAGGATCGACGGTCTGGACAGCGAGAAAGCACAGCTTCTGAACGAGGCTCAGGCACTCGAGGCGAAGCTTGCCGAAGCGCGCGAGAAGATCGCGGCGAGGCGCGAGGAGGCGCGTACCCTGGAAGAGGAGAAGGGCGCGCTGGAGGCGAACCTGAAGGCGGAAGGTGAGAACATCACCAGGTCCGAAGCGCACCTCAAGGAGATCAAGACCCAGAAGGAGTACCAGGCTGTCTCCAAGGAGATCTCCACTGCGAAGAAGCTGATCGCCGAGCTGGAGGACCAGATCCTGCAGAAGATAAACGCGATCGAAGAAATCAACGTCGACGTGACCAAGAAGGAGGCCGACCTCTCGGAGCTCGAGGGGAACGTGGCCACCCAGAAAGGGGAAGTGGAAGCCAAGGTGCAGAGCCTAGACTCCGGCATCGCCGTCGATGCCGCCACCCGCGAGCAGACCGTGAAGGGGCTCCCCGCCTCGGTGATGAAGCGCTACAGCAGGCTGCGCGACCAGCGCCGCGGCGTGGCCGTCGTCGAGGCCAGGGAAGGTAACTGCATGGGGTGCAACATGCACCTGCCGCCGCAGCTCTACAACACCCTGTTCCGCGCCGACGACGTGATCACCTGCCCGCACTGCCAGCGCATCCTGATCATGAAGCAGGAAGTGGAAGGATAGAAAAGGCAGATTAAGACTAAGATTAAGATTAAGTCTCCAGGTGCTGCGCTTTTTCTCAGTCTTAATCTTTATTTCAAGCTGCCGTTAAGTTTTGGCCGAAGCAGACCAGATGGCCGCCGCCCACCGTAGCCTTGTGCGAAGGTGGGGGGAGGAAAGTCCGGGCTCCACAGGGCATGGTGCTGGATAACGTCCAGCGAGGGTGACCTCAGGGAAAGTGCCACAGAGAGAAGTCCGCCGTCCAAAACTGAAGCCAAAGGGGCTAGCCCCCCGAAGCTTCAGCGAAGGGGGGTAAGGGTGAAAGGGTGAGGTAAGAGCTCACCGGGTCCGGCGGTGACGTCGGATGCCAGGTAAACCCCACCAGGAGCAAGACCAAATAGGGAAGCGTCAAGGACGGCCCGTCCGTGCTTCCGGGTTGGTTGCTTGAGGGCGTCGGTAACGGCGCTCCTAGATGAATGACCATCGCCCGCCTCCGGGTAACCGGCTGCGGGAACAGAACCCGGCTTACGGGCTGCTTCGGCCAATTTTTTTAAAACCGTAACTTCGAACGAATGGCCCTTCGGGCGAGAGCCCGAACGGCTTTTTTTTCGTCCGCAAGGGCGCACAGGACAGGTGTAGATGGAGAGGGAGTGGGTGAAGGCGCTATCCGCCGTGGACGCGGGTTTCCGGGCCCTGTCGCAGGGAAAAGCGCGCCGGCTGCACGAGCTGTCCCTGGCTATGATCGCGCTCAAGGAACGGATGCAGCACCTGGTGGAGCAGGTGGAGGCTGCCGATCTCTGCGCCGGTTGCGGCGGGGCCTGCTGCGTCTGCGGCAAGTACCATTTCAGCGCGGCCGACCTCCTGGTCTACCGGGCGACCGGGGAGCCGCTTTTCTCCCCACGGTTCGACAACGGCCTCTGCCCTTACCTGGGTGAGCCGAACTGCCTGATTTCTGCCGGCTACCGCCCTTTCAACTGCATCACCTTCAACTGCGAGCTGATCGAGGACCGGCTGGCGCGCAGCGATGTCTCCCGCTTCTACCTCATGGAGCGCGAGCTCAAGGGGCTCTACGCCGAGATCCGGTCGCTTTTTCCCGGCGGCGCGATGGACGGGCCTTTGCTGAGGCACGCTCCCGTCCCCTTAACTCCGTAGCACTACCGCTGTCTAACCGGAGGAACTACTATGGCTACCGTAAATGACCTGGTGCTGGTCCATATTGACAACAAACCCTCATTTTACGCGAGAATCGAGGACATCTCCCCGGACGTGAAGCCGGGTTGGTGGAAGGTGCAGCTGCTGGTGCTCACCGTGCCGCTGCAGGTGTACACCTGGATACTGGACGAAAGCCAGGTGAACGGTGCCCCATTCACCATGGCCGGCACCCCGATCCTGCTGGAAAAGGTGGTATCCCCGGAACCGCCCCCGAAGCCTCTTGCCTCCGTCGGCAAGGAGGGTAAGGGGGGAAGCAAGGACGCTCCCCGCAAGGGGGGGAACGTGGTCTCCCTCTTCGACAGGAAAAAGTAAGCAAAATATCTCCCCATACCAGGGCGGAGGGGCCCCTACCTCCGCCTTTTTTCGCGCTCTAACCGCGCCCCGCAGGTTCCAGTTCGTCAGCGCCGCACCCCGTTCTGCCACTTCTTGCCACTTCCCCGCCACGACGCCGATAAATCCCCGTAAAACCTCCAAAAAATTCCCTATTTGGCGCTAATTTTGCCTTGACAACATAACTTCCCTACCGTATAGTTCGTGCACGAAAGTGGTATATTGTGGTATAAAGTGGCAACCGGTGCCGGGGAAATCATGTTCAGAGGGAAATTCGATACGACGATCGACGCCAAAGGGCGCACCAGCATCCCCGCGAAATTCCGCGAGGTTTTGCTGGACACCTTTGGAGACGAGCGTTTTTTCCTCACCAAGTCGAGCCCGGTGCGGCTGGACGGGGAACAGGTCTGCTACGGCCTGGTGATCTACCCTTATCATGAGTTCCTGGCGCTCGAGGAGAAGCTCAAAGACGGCACGGCGTTGGGGCTCACGGTGAACCAGTTGGCCGCGGTACGACGCACCATCCTTGTCCCCGCCGTCGAGTGCGTTGCGGACAAGCTGGGGCGCGTGCTGGTTCCCAACGACCTCAGAAAGACGGCGCAGCTCGAGCGCGAGATCCACTTCGTAGGGATGCAGAACAAGGTCGACATCTACAGCCAGGCGGTCTGGGCCCGGGTCTGCGAGCAGGACGAGCAGAATTTCCCCGTGGATTCCGCAGCCCTCGCCGGGCTCGGTCTCTAGATGGAAGACTTCCATCACATATCGGTTTTGCCGGACGAGGTCCTGCAGGCGCTCTCGCCGAAGTCGGGCGGGGTGTACGTGGACGGCACCCTGGGAGGGGCGGGGCACGCGGGGCTCATCCTCACGGCCAGCTCCCCGGACGGCCTCTTGATCGGCTTCGACCGCGACGAGGAAGCCATCGCGGTCGCGAGAAAACGGCTCTCCGTTTTCGGTGACCGGGTCCGGATCTTCCACAGGAACTTCGCCGGGATCGCCGCTGCGCTGGCGGAAATAGGGGTGGAAGGGATCGACGGGTTCGTGCTGGACCTGGGTGTGTCGAGCCACCAGCTGGACCGCGACGAGCGGGGCTTCAGCTTCATGCACGACGCGCCGCTCGACATGCGCATGGACCGCAGTTCCGGCCAGAGCGCGGCCGACCTGGTGAACACCCTCCCCGAATCGGAGCTTTACCGGATCATCTCCGAGTACGGCGAGGAGCGCTGGGCCAAGCGGGTGGCTTCCTTCATCGTCAAGGCCAGGGACGACCGTCCCATCGAGACCACGCTGGAGCTGGTGGACGTGATCAAGGGGTCGATCCCCAAGGCGAAGTGGGAGGAGCGGCTCCACCCCGCCACCCGGACCTTCCAGGCGCTGAGGATCGCGGTAAACGAGGAATTGAAGAGCCTGGAAGAAGGGCTTAAGGGCCTGCTCTCACTGCTGAAGCCGGGGGGGCGCGGCGCGGTTATCTCCTTCCACTCGCTGGAAGACCGCATCGTAAAGGAGAGCTTTCGAACCGCGGCGACCGGCTGCAACTGCCCGAAGGAGCTTCCCGTCTGCATCTGCGGGCGCGTTCCGAGGTTCAAGCTGGTAACCAGGAAGCCGATTACGGCCGGCGAGGCCGAAGTGGCAGCGAATCCGCGCTCCAGGAGCGCGAAGCTGCGGGTAGTGGAAAAGATTTAGAGAGGTAGCATCATGTCGCAAAGCAAAGTTGCCTACGGCAAGGTCGCCGCACCGGCAAGACCGGGCGCGGTCGCGAGGGAGAGCTGGGTCAGCTTTCCCTATCTCACGGGAGTGATGGTGCTCCTGACGCTGGTCTCGATCTTTCACGTCTGGTCCCGGGTCGAGGTGATCGACATGAACCTGAAAATCGGGGAGGCGTCAAAGCAGTTGAAGGAACAGCAGCAGGAAAACAAGCGCCTGCGGGTCGAGGTCGCCTCGCTTAAGGCGCCGGCCCGGATCGAGGCACTGGCCAAGGGCGAACTCGGCATGGCGCTTCCCTCCGATCAGCAGGTGGTCCTGGTCAAGTGATCGAGAAACGGGAGAAATGGGCCAGAGTCCGGATGCGTTTTGTGGCCCTCTTGTTTGCGATCGTCTTCGTGGCCACCACCGGCCGCGCCTTTTACCTGCAGGTGCTCAACAACGACCGGCTGGTGAAGCTTGCGGAGAAACAGCATCAAAGGATCGTGGCGCTGACCCCGGCCCGCGGCACCATCTACGACAGGACCAACGCACCGTTCGCCGTCTCCATCGAGATGGATTCCTGCTACGCCGAGACGCGCAACATGGACAACATCCCGCAGGAGGCGGCGCAGCTTGCGCCTCTTTTGGGTTACGGCGTGCAGGAGTTGGAGGCGAAGCTCAAAGGGGCCAAAAACTTCGTCTGGCTCGCGCGCCGCATCCCGCCTGAGCAGGCCCAGAAGGTGAAAGCGCTGGGGCTCGAGGGGGTCGGCTTCGTAAAAGAAAGCAAACGCTACTACCCCAATTCCCAGGTGGCAGCTCACGTGGTAGGCTTCACCGGCGTCGATCCGGGCGGCCTGGAGGGGGTGGAGAAGAAGTACGACGCCACCATCCTCGGCAACACCGGGTTCCTGGTGACCGAGCGCGACGCGCTCGGGCGCGACATCGCCCTGAAAGAGGGGAGCGAGGGGAAAAGCGGTTCCAAGGGAAACAACGTCGTCCTCACCCTGGACAAGAACGTTCAGTACATAGCGGAGAAGGAGCTGACCAACGCGGTGGTGAAAAACGGCGCCAAGGCCGGCATCGCCATCGTGATGGAGCCCGATACAGGGCGGGTCCTGGCCATGGCCAACTACCCCTCCTTCAACCCGAACAGCTTTGCCGACTACGGGCAGGGGGCGCTTAGAAACCGTGCCATCGCCGACAGCTTCGAGCCCGGCTCCACCTTCAAAATCTTCCTGGTAGCCTCGGCGCTCGAGGCTGGGGTGATCAGGCCCGGCGACATGTTCAACTGCGAAAACGGCAGCTACGGCATGTACGGCAGGACCATTCACGACACGCACAAGTACGGGGCGCTCAGCGTGCCGCAGATCCTCAAGTACTCCAGCAACATCGGCGCCGCCAAGATCGGCAGCCGGCTGGGACCCGAAAGGCTCTACGCCGCCCTCACCGGTTTCGGCTTCGGCGAGAAAAGCAGCATAGATCTCCCGGGAGAGGCGTCCGGGATGTTGCGGCCGCAGTCCAAGTGGTACGGCATCGACCTCGCCACCATCTCCTTCGGGCAGGGGGTGACCGCCACGGCGCTGCAGATCACCAACGCGGTGTCGGTTGTAGCCAACGGCGGCAACCTGATGAAGCCGTACCTGGTGGACCGGATCGTGGACGACAACGGCGTGGTGCTGCAGCAGTTCGCTCCCCAGATAAAAAGGCGCATCATCTCGCCGGAGACGGCGAAGACGGTGGCCCGCATGCTGGAGGGGGTCGTCGTAGAAGGGGGGACCGGCACCGGCGCCGCGGTCGAAGGGTACCGGGTCGCGGGGAAGACCGGCACCGCCCAGAAAGTCGAGGGTCGCGGATACTCGGCCAGCAAGCGCACCGCCTCCTTCGTCGGTTTCGTCCCGTTGGAAAAGCCCAGGCTCGCCATCATGGTAGTGGTCGACGAGCCGACCACCAGTTCCTACGGCGGGGTGGTCGCAGCCCCGGCCTTCAGTGCCATAGCGCAGCAGACTCTCTGCTACCTGAACGTCCCGCCGGACAAGAGCCTCCTTGCCAGGAAGAAGGGGGCGGCACCCGAGAAAGTCGCGCCCAGGCCGGAACCGGCCGCCGAGGGGGGGAGCGTCGAAGGTGGGAGCGTGCAAGGTCTGGAAGCCGGCGCCATGCCGAACTTCCGGGGGATGAGCATGCGGCAGGTGCTCAAGGTGATGGAAAAGCGCGGTCTCAACGTCAAGCTGCAGGGAAGCGGCAGGGCAGTCGAACAGAACCCGGCGCCGGGAAGCCGCATCACCACGCAGGACCAGGTCTGGGTCAGGTTCGTCCCTTCGGCCTGAAAATGGGGGTAGCATGAAACTCGCACAACTTCTGGAATGTCTCGCCGCCTCCGAGGTCTCGGGAGACGCAGGGATAGAGATAAAGTCGCTTTGCTACGACTCGCGAAAGGTCGCGCCCGGAGCACTCTTCTTCGCCTTGCGTGGAGTGAAAAGCGACGGGACCGAATTCGTGGAAGCCGCTGTAAAGGGGGGGGCGGTCGCAATCGTTGCGGACCGCCCCTGCGCTTGTGCCGGGGTAACGGTCGTGACCGTACCGGACGCAAGGCTCGCCATGAGCCTCATGGCCGCGGCCTTCTACGGCACCCCCACCCGGGGCATCCCGGTGGTGGGGATCACCGGGACCAACGGCAAGACCACCACCACCTACCTGGTGGAGGGGATCATGGAGAAGGCCGGGGTGCCTGCCGCGGTGCTCGGGACCATCAGCTACCGCTTCGCGGCTACCGACATCCCCGCACCCAACACCACCCCCGAGTCGGTCGACCTGCAGCGCATCCTGAGGGAACTGGTCGACCTCGGCGCCCGCGGCGCGGTGATGGAGGTTTCCTCCCACTCCCTGGAGCAGCGCCGCGCAGACGGCTGCCTCTTCGACGTTGCCCTCTTCACCAACCTGACCCGCGATCACCTTGATTACCACCTCGACATGGAGTCCTACTTCAAGAGCAAACTGAGGCTCTTCACCGACCTCCTGACCCCGAGCGCAGAGAAGCCGCTTCGGCGCGCCGTGGTGAACCTGGACGACCCATTCGGCCCGCGCATCGCGGAACAGGCGAGCGCGCCGGTCCTGACCTACTCCCTGACGGGGAAAGCCGACATCAGCGTGGCCGAGGCCGAGTTCTCCGTGGACGGCATCCGCTGCCGCATCGAAACGCCGATAGGAGAGATCTCCCTTGCCTCCGAGCTTTTGGGGCGCTTCAACCTGTACAACATCCTGGCAGCCGTTGGTGCGGGCCTTGCCCTTGGCTACTCGAAGGAGGCGATCCGCGCCGGCATCGAGGGGCACAAGCGGGTTCCGGGCCGCCTGGAGCGGGTGGAAAGCGAAGAGGGGATCACGGTCCTCGTTGACTACGCCCACACCGGCGACGCCCTGGAGAACGTACTCGCCACCATCTCCGAACTGAAGACGGACCGCATCATAACCATCTTCGGTTGCGGCGGCGACCGCGACAAAGGGAAGCGCCCGGTGATGGGGGAGATCGCTGCCCGCTACAGCGACCTTGCCGTAATAACCTCGGACAACCCCCGCACCGAGGACCCGCAGGCGATTCTGGAGGACGTCCGGGCGGGCATCCTGCCGCTGGGGATGCGCGAGTACAGCCTGGAGGAACTCGCGGCGGGACTGCACGAAAAAGGTTTCGCCACCATCGAGTCGCGCCGCGCCGCAATCCGGGCCGCGCTTTTGGCCGCGCGCCCGGGCGACATCGTGCTTCTGGCCGGCAAGGGCCACGAGGACTACCAGATCGTCGGGACCGAGAAATTCCACTTCGACGACCGGGAAGAGGCTGCGGCTGCGCTGAAGCTGAGAGGATAGTAATTGGGGAAAATTAGGTTCCCTTTTCCGCATTTTTGCGGCAAATTACAATGTTTCGGTCCTCGACCGGGGCAGGTAAATCGGGCGCTTCGTGCGCCGGAAAACAAAAGGAAACCTAACGTAATATGGCGATGTTCACGCTTAAGGAAATAGCCGAGGCGACCGGCGGCAGGATGATCGGGGCGACAGGGGGCGAGGCCTCTGCTGTCAGCACCGATTCGCGCCATGTGGCCCCGGGAGAGCTGTTCGTGGCACTGAGGGGCGAGCGGTTCGACGGTCACGACTTCATACTGCAGGCGGTCTCTAAAGGGATCACCATCTTCCTCGCCGAGGAGAGCTGGGCGGAGAAAAACGAGCTCCCGACAGGGGCCGGCGCCGTTCTGGTGCCTGACACGCTGCGCGCCCTGGGGGACCTGGCCGCCTACCACCGCCGCCGCTTCGACCTGAGGACCGTCTGCGTCACCGGCAGCAACGGCAAGACCACGACGAAAGAAATGCTGGCGACGATCCTGGCCCTGACGGGACCGGGGTTGAAGACCGAGGGGAACCTCAACAACCTGATCGGGCTGCCGCTCACCATCTTCAGGCTCACCGGCCGCGAGCGCTGGGCCGTCTTCGAGATCGGTATGAGCGAGTTCGGCGAGATCGACCGGCTGGCGGAGATTGCGGAGCCGCAGGTGGGGATCATCACCAACGCCTTTCCGGCGCACCTGGAGACCCTGGGGAGCGTGGAGGGTGTGGCGCGGGCCAAGGGGGAGCTTTTCCTGCGCCTTAAGTCGGGCTCGGTCGCGGTCTACAACGTGGACGACCCCCTGGTCTCGGCATGCCCGACCCATCTGAACGTGACCCGTCTCACCTTCGGCCTGCGGGGGGCAGAGGTCTCCTCCGCCTCGATCCAGAGCCTCGGCAAGAGGGGGGAGAGCTTCACCCTGAGGCTTCCCGACGGGGAGCAGCAGGTGACGCTGTCGGCCTACGGAAGGCACAACATCTACAACGCCCTGGCCGCAGCAGCCGCGGCGCACGCGCTCGGCGTCCCGGGCGAGCTGATCCGCCAGGGGCTTGAGGAGTTTTCCCCCTACGACAAGCGCTTCCAGCTGGAGGAGGTCGCTGGGGTGACCCTGATCGACGACAGCTACAACGCGAACCCGGCCTCCATGGCGGCTGCGCTCACCACCCTGAAGGAAATCGGGGGGGAGGGGCGCCTGGTCGCGGTTCTGGGTGACATGCTGGAGCTTGGGCTTGGCACCGAGGAGGCGCACCGCGAACTGGGAAAACTGGCGGCAGCCCACGTCGACCGGCTCTACCTTCTGGGCAGCCTGGTCCAGGAGACCGCCAAGGGCGCGCTCGAAGCCGGGCTTTCCCCCGCGGACGTCGTGCTGGGGGAAGACCACGACCAGCTGGCCGGGGAGCTTCTCTCCTTCATAAAGCCGGAAGACTGCATTCTCTTCAAGGGATCACGAGGCATGAAAATGGACAAGGTGGCTAAAGCGGTGCGGCAGGAACTGGCAGCCGCAGGAAAAGGGGGGCTTGACTGATGCTTTACCATCTCCTTTACCCGCTCGCCTCCGACTACAAGCTCTTCAACGTATTCAAGTACCTGACCTTCCGCACCATTTACGCGATGATCACGGCACTGCTTCTGGCCTTCATCGTGGGGCCCTGGGTGGTGAGGAAGCTGGAGGCGCTGCAGGCGCGCCAGGTGATACGGACCGACGGTCCCGAATCGCACCTGAAAAAGCAGGGGACCCCGACCATGGGAGGGGTGCTGATCCTTGTGTGTATCGTGCTCCCCACCCTTTTGTGGGCGGACTTGAAGAACGTCTTCATCTGGCTCACCCTGCTCATCCTCCTTGGGTACGGCGTGCTCGGCTTCGTGGACGACTACAAGAAGGTGGTGGAGAAAAACCCCAAGGGGCTCTCGCCGCGCCAGAAGATGTTCTGGCAGGTGCTCCTCGCCGCCGGGGTCGGGATCTTCCTTTTCTACCTCCCGGGCTTTTCCACAGAACTTTACCTGCCGTTTTTCAAGAGGGTGCACCCCGAGTTGGGCATCCTCTTCATTCCGTTTGTGACCCTGGTCATCGTGGGTGCCAGCAACGCGGTGAACCTCACCGACGGCCTCGACGGCCTCGCCATAGGCCCCGTGGCCATCAACGCCGCCACCTACCTCCTCTTCTGCTACATAGCGGGTAACGCGAGGCTATCCGGTTACCTGCAGATCCCCTACGTGCCTGGGGCGGGGGAGCTCGCCGTTCTCTGCGGCGCTATGGTGGGGGCGGGGCTTGGCTTCCTCTGGTACAACTCCTATCCCGCCGAGGTCTTCATGGGCGACGTCGGCTCCCTGTCCCTCGGGGGCGCGCTCGGGACCCTGGCGGTATTGACCAAGCAGGAAATTCTCCTGGTGATAGTGGGCGGCGTCTTCGTGGTGGAGGCGCTTTCGGTCATTTTCCAGGTCGGCTCCTACAAGTACCGCGGCAAGAGGATCTTCCGCATGGCCCCGATCCACCATCATTTCGAGCTTAAAGGGGTGGCGGAGCCGAAGATCATCGTGCGCTTCTGGATCATCACCATCATCCTGGCGCTGGTGGCGATATCCACCCTGAAGATGCGCTAGAGAGAAAGGGCGTCATGGAATTAAAGGACAAGAAAATACTGGTGGTGGGACTGGCGAAGACCGGCGTGGCGGTGGCCCGCTTCCTGGTCCAGGCCGGAGCCCTGGTCACCGTTACTGACATGCGCGAGGAGGAGGGGCTCTCCGACGTCCTGGCCGAGCTCTCCGGCCTGGACATAACTTACGAGCTCGGGCGGCACGTCCCCTACAGCTTCCTAATGGCGGACCTGATCGTGGTCTCCCCCGGCGTCCCCATGGACATAAAGCCCCTGGAGATGGCGCGCTCCCAGAAGCGGCGCGTGGTCAGCGAGGTGGAGCTTGCATCCTGGTTCATCAAGGCCCCCATGGTCGCGATCACCGGGACCAACGGCAAGACCACGACCACGACCTTGACCGGCGAGGTCTTCAAGGCCTGCGGCTTCGAGACCTTCGTTGGCGGCAACATCGGCAACCCGCTGATCGAGCTGGCCGAAAGCGGTCAGCAGGTGGAGCGGGTGGTGGTGGAGCTCTCCTCCTTCCAGCTGGAAGGGGTGGAAAGCTTCCGGCCGGACGTAGCGGTGCTCTTGAACATCACCGAGGACCACCTGGACCGCTACCACAGCTTCCAGGAGTACATCGACGCGAAGCTCCGCATCTTCGAAAATCAGACCTCCGACGACTTCGCCGTGTTGAACATCGACGACCCGCTGGTCGCCGCCTGTGCCTCGAAGCTCAAGGCGCAGCTCTTCCCCATGAGCCGTGAGCACGAGCTGGAGGAGGGGATCAGCTACCGCGACGGTTTCATCACCTTCTCCCACAAGGGGAAAGTGCTCCGCTTCGGCACCGAGGGGTTCAAGCTGAAAGGGGTGCACAACCTGGACAACATCATGGCGAGCCTCGCGGCGACGCTCCTCATGCGCTGCGACGGCGACTGCGCCTACCAGGCGGTGAAGAACTTCAAGGGGCTCCCGCACCGCATGGAACTGGTGGAGGAGATCGACGGCGTCGCCTACTACGAGGACAGCAAGGGAACCAACGTCGGGAGCGTGGTGAAGTCCCTGGAGAGCTTCGAGTCAGGCATCACCCTGATCGCCGGCGGGAAGGACAAGGGAGGCTCCTATGAGCCCCTCGCCCCCCTGGTCGAGAGCCGGGTGAGCCACCTGGTGCTGATCGGCGAGGCGAAGGCCCGCATGAACGAGGCGCTCGGCGCGCTTACCGACACCCATCTGGCCGAAACCCTCGAGGAGGCGGTGGAGATCGCGCGCCGGCTGACCAAGCCGGGCGGGGTGGTGCTCTTCTCGCCGGCCTGTTCCAGCTTCGACATGTTCAAGAACTACGAGGAGCGCGCCGAGCGCTTCAAGGCCGCTGTGCGCGCCGGCAAGAAGGGGGAGGCGTGAGGAAACTGGAGGGGTACGACATGATCGTGCTGCTGATGGCCGTGATCCTCACCTGTTTCGGTGTGGTCATGGTCTATTCGGCGTCCTCCGTGATGGCGGCCAAGAAGTTCCACGACGGTTTCTTCTTCCTGAAGCGCCAGTCCCTTTACGCGCTGATGGGGTTTGCCGGGATGGCGGTGGCGATGCACGTCGACTACCACCTCTGGAAGAAATGGGCCGTTCCGCTTTTTTTAGGCTGTTTCTTCCTGCTGCTTTTAGTGTTCGTCCCCGGCATCGGCGGGACCGCGAAGGGCGCTTCGCGCTGGATCAGGCTCCCCTTCTTCAACTTCCAGCCCTCCGAGCTCGCCAAGGTGGCGCTCATCATCTACATGGCCTACTCGCTGGAGAAGCGGCAGGACAAGCTGAAGCAGTTTCTGTCTGGCTTCTTCCCCTACATGCTGATACTCGGGGTCTTCATCACGGTCCTTTTGGCGCAGCACGACATGGGGGCGGCGCTCACCATGTTCGCCGTCGCCATCGTGATGCTCTTCGCCGCCGGCACCCGGGTGCAGTACATCCTGGGAATGGGGCTCATAGCGCTTCCCGGCATCGTCTACCTGGTGGTGACCAAGGCCTACCGCATGCGCCGCATCACCGCCTTCCTCGACCCTTGGCAGGACCCAACCGACACCGGCTTCCAGATCATCCAGTCCTGGCTGGCGCTTGGGACCGGCGGCTTCTTCGGCCAGGGACTGGGCGAAGGGAAGCAGAAGCTCTTCTATCTCCCGGAGGCGCACACCGACTTTATCCTCTCGGTACTGGGAGAGGAAATGGGATTCATAGGCGTCGTCGTCATCGCCTGCATGTTCCTGGTGCTGGTGCAACGGAGCATCCGGGTGGCCATCGCGGCCGAGGACAGCTTCGGGCGCTTCCTCGCCTTCGGCATAGCGGTGCTGCTTGGGCTTGAGGCGTTCATCAACATGGCGGTCGTGACCGGGATGCTCCCAACCAAGGGGATCGCGCTTCCCTTCTTGAGCTACGGCGGCTCGTCGCTCATCATCTCGCTGACCGCAGTGGGGGTTCTTCTTAACGTATCGACCAGGATGAGGGGGAACCCGGCATGAGGCTCATTATCGCAGGTGGAGGGACCGGGGGGCATCTCTTCCCGGGGATAGCGGTCGCCGACGAATTCCTGGCGCGCAGCCCCGAGAACGAGGTCCTCTTCGTCGGCACCGAGCGCGGCATAGAGGCGCGCCTGCTCCCGAAACTCGGCTACAAGCTGGCCCTCATCTCGGCAAGCGGCATGAAGGGTATGGGGACGGTCAAGAAGATCATGAGCGCGGGGCGTTTGCTCTACGGCTACTCCCAGTCGAGAAAGATCCTGAAGGAGTTCCGTCCAGACTTCGTGCTGGGGGTCGGAGGCTACGCGTCGGCGCCCATAGTTCTCGCCGCGCGCGGCATGGGAATCAGGCGCTTCATTCATGAACAAAACGCGCTCCCCGGCCTCACCAACAAGGTGCTGGGGCGCTTCGTGGACGGCGTCTTCATCTCCATGCCCGAATCCGAGAGTTTCTTCCCCAAGGAGATCACCCAGATGACGGGGAACCCCATCCGGAAGGAGATCCTGTGGGGGTTCCAGGAGCGGGTGAGGAGCGTCGGCGACACTTTCAGCATCCTCGTCTTCGGGGGGAGCGCCGGCGCCCAGCGGGTCAACAGCGCGCTTCTGGAGGCGCTGCCGCATCTGGCGGGGGTGAAGGGGAAACTCCGGATCACGCACCAGACCGGCGAGAAGGACGCGGCCCGGGTGCGGGAAGGGTACCAGGCCCAGGGTGTCCAGGCCCAGGTCCTCAGCTTCATCGACGACATGTCCGCGGCCTACGGCTCCGCCGACCTGGTGATCTGCAGGGCCGGCGCCACGACCATCGCCGAGATCACCGCCTGCGGCAAGGGGTGCATCTTCATACCGTTCCCCTACGCGGCCGACGACCACCAGAGGAGGAACGCGGAGTCGCTGGTGCACAAAAACGCCGGGGTCATGATCCTGGAAGAGGATCTCACCGGTGAGCGGCTGGCCGAGAAGATCCTCGAACTCATGGAGCATCCGGCCCTGCTTGCCGATATGGAGAAAAACGCCAGGGCTTTGGCCCAGCTAGACGCAGCGCAAGCCATAGTCGCGGCAATGGTGACGGAGAACCGAGATTAAGCAAAACCGAGATTAAGGTTAAGATTAAGAAGAAGCAAACAGTAAGACACAGGTTGGGAAAGGGTGAATAAGCACTGCCGAAGGCATTCGGCAGGCCGAAAAGGTTTTTCTCAATCTTAATCTTTATCTTAATCTTAATCTTAATAGTAGCGACCAAAGGGAGCGTACCGTGTACGGAAAAATAGAGAGAATACATTTCGTCGGCATCGGCGGCATCGGGATGAGCGGGATCGCCGAGGTGCTCCTGAACCTGGGGTACAAGGTTTCCGGCTCCGACCTGCGCGGATCTGAGATCACACAGCGGCTGGAAAGCCTCGGAGGGGAGATCTTCTTCGGGCACGCAGCCGAGAACGTGGCTAACGCCGACGTCGTGGTAATCTCCAGCGCGGTCCACGACGACAACCCCGAGGTGGTCGAGGCGCAGCTGAGGCTCATCCCGGTGATCCCCAGGGCCGAGATGCTGGCCGAGCTGATGCGCATGAAGTACGGCATAGCCGTGGCGGGGACCCACGGCAAGACCACCACCACGTCCATGGTGGCGACCATCCTCTCCAAGGGGGGGATCGACCCCACCATCGTCATCGGCGGTAGGCTCAACTCGCTTGGGACCAACGCGAGGCTCGGGCAGGGGCAGTTCCTGGTGGCAGAGGCGGACGAGTCGGACGGCTCCTTCCTGCTCCTCTCCCCAACCATCGCTGTGGTCACCAACATCGACGCCGACCACCTCGATTTCTACAGCGGCATCGAGGAGATCAAGGACACCTTCGTCGAGTTCATCAACAAGATCCCCTTCTACGGGCTGGCCGTGCTCTGCCTGGACAACGGCAACGTGGCAGACGTCCTGCCGCGGGTGAAGAAGCGCTTCACGAGCTACGGGCTTTCGGCCCAGGCCGACTTCAGGGCCACCGACGTGCGCCTCTCCGGCTTCTCCACGAGCTTCGTGGCGCATCACAAGGGGGTGCGTCTGGGAGAGATCACCTTCTCCATGCCCGGGGCGCACAACGTGCTGAACGCGCTGGCCGCGATCGCCGTGGCGATGGAACTCGACATCCCGTTCGAGACCATCCAGGAAGGGTTCGCCGGGTTCGGCGGGGTGGGGCGCCGCTTCCACCTGAAAGGTGAGGCGAACGGCATCATGGTGGTGGACGACTACGGGCACCACCCGACCGAGATCAAGGCAACCCTGGCCGCGGCCAAGGCGGGCTTTGCCGAAAACCGCCTGGTCGTCGTGTTCCAGCCGCACCGCTACTCCCGGACCAAGGAGCTCTTCGAGGAGTTCGTCAAGGCGTTCCACGACGCAGACGTCCTGATCCTCACCGACATCTATCCGGCGGGGGAGGCCCCCATCGAGGGAGTGACCGCCGAGGCGCTCGCCAACCGGGTCAGGAGGCACGGCCAGAGGGACGTCACCTGGATCTCCGACCGCGACAAGCTCTGCGAGCACCTGGAGCGCGTGCTTGCTCCCGGCGACATCCTGCTCACCCTCGGGGCCGGCAACGTCTGGCAGGTGGGGGAGACCATGCTGCAGCGGCTCAAAGCCGCGGCGGAGAGCTGAGTTGATCCGGGGCGAGTTGGAACAGGCGGCTAATGGTGTGCGCGGCACGGTGAAGTGGGACGAGCCGATGTGGCAGCACACCTCGCTCAAGGTCGGGGGTCCCGCGGACCTCTACCTCGAGCCCGCCGATCTGGCCGACCTCCAGGAGAGCGTGGAGAGGCTCATCGCAGCCAAGATCCCTTACCTGGTGCTGGGCGGGGGGTACAACCTGCTGGTGCGCGACGGCGGCATCAGGGGATGCGTCATCTCCCTGAAGAAGCTAGACACCCTGGAGACGCAGCCGGGCGCGAGACTGGAGGCGGGCGCCGGGGTGACCAATTCCACCCTCAGCCGCTTCGCCGCGGAGCACTGCCTGGGGGGGATTGAGTTTCTCTGTGGCATTCCAGGCAGCTTCGGCGGCGCGCTCACCATGAACGCCGGCGCCCAGGGAGGCGAAACGCTGCAGCGGGTTGAGACGCTGACCACACTTCGTGAGGGAAAACTCCTGGTGCGCAAGGCCTCGGAGCTGGAATTCGGCTACCGCCACTTAAGGCTCTTGCCAGGGGAGATCGTACTGGGGGCGAAGCTCAGGCTCGAGCCCGCCGAGCGTCGGGTCATCGAGGAGCGCATGGCCGCCAACATCGCCAAGAGAAGCGGGACGCAGCGGGTCACCTATCCCAACGCCGGTTCCTTCTTCAAGAATCCTGCGGGGCGGCATGCCTGGGAGCTGATCGATCAGGCGGGGATGCGCGGCGTGACCGTCGGCGGCGCCCAGGTCTCGGAGGCGCACACGAACTTCCTGGTCAATCGCGGCGGGGCGCGTGCCGCGGACTTCACTTCACTGGCGGCGCTGGTGAAGCTGAGGGTGAAGGAGACCAGCGGCATAGAGCTCGAGGAAGAGGTCCGACTGGTGGGCGAAGAGTAGGGCTCGCCGCGCTGGCAGGTTGAGACGGGGAATAAAGTCCCCTCCCCTCCAGGGGAGGAGACAAATATGAGAGGATGGTTGGCGATGACGGTAGAGGAGCTGAAAAAGAAGAAGATCGCGGTGCTGATGGGTGGACTTTCCGCCGAGCGCGAGGTGTCCCTTAACAGCGGCAAGGCGGTCCTTGCTTCCCTGGTCAAGCAGGGGTTACAGGCGGTCGGTATCGACGTCGGTCGTGACCTTCCTAAGCGGCTGGCCGAGGAGCAGGTGGAGGTTGCCTTCATCGCGCTGCACGGACGCTTCGGCGAGGACGGCTCCGTACAGGGGCTCCTGGAGCTGATGGGGATCCCCTACACCGGCTCCGGGGTGCTCGCCAGCGCGCTTGCCATCGACAAGATCGCCTCCAAGGTGATCTTCGCCTCCGCCGGGCTGAAGCTCGCCCCCTACCAGGTGCTGCGCCGGGGCGAGGAGCTTCAGCTCGCCAACCCGCTCCCGGTGGTGGTGAAGCCCTCCCGCGAAGGCTCTTCGGTCGGAGTCGGCATCGTGCGCGACCCTTCCCGGATGCAGGCGGCGCTCGACGAGGCGTTCCGCTACGATTCGGAGATCCTCATCGAGGGGTTCATCGACGGCCGCGAGGTGCAGGTCGGCATACTGGACGGCAAGGCGCTCGGCGCCATCGAGATCATCCCCAAGGGGGAGTTCTACGACTACGAGGCCAAGTACACCGACGGCGGAGCGCAGCACATACTCCCGGCGCGCCTCCCCGAGGCGGTGTACGCGGAGGTGCTTCGGCAGGGGGAGAAGGCGCACGCGGCGCTTGGGTGCGACTGCTACAGCAGGGTCGACTTCCTGGTGACCGAGACGGGCGACTGCTACCTCCTCGAGGTGAACACCCTCCCGGGGATGACGGACTTAAGCCTGCTTCCCGAGATAGCGGGGGGAGCGGGAATTTCCTTCGGCGAGTTGGTGCTGCGCATACTGCAGGCTGCTTCGCTGAAGATCTAGCGGCACGAGTACGCTGCGATGTTATTCAATGCTTCCATGAAATAACTTTTTGACGGTAACTGAATGCGCGATCTCCATGCCAAAAAACAGCGGGTGCCCCACAACAGGGTCAAGAAACCGCCCAAGGAACGCAAGCCCATCAACTGGGCGCCGATCCTGAAGTTCGCCTCCCGTGGGGTCGGCGGCGCCGCTCTCTGCGCCGGCCTGGGCTTCGGGGGGTGGCAGCTCTACAACCTTGTGTCGCGGATGACGCTGCTGTGTCTTGAGGCCATAGAGGTCTCCCCGCTGAAACGGGTCTCTCGCGAGGAGGTCGTCACCCTGGCAGGGGTCAGGCCCGGCGACTCGATGCTGAAGGTCGACCTGAAGACCGTGGTGGCTAGGCTTTCCAAGAACCCCTGGCTCGAGCAGGTTCAGGTGCGGCGCTTCTTCCCGCACACCCTGTCCATCACGGTTTCGGAAAGGACTCCTCAGGCCGTCGCCAACGTGGGGTGCCTCTACTACCTGGACGAGAAGGGGGTGCTCTTCAAGTCGCTGGTCGAGGGGGACCGTCTGGACTACCCCCTCATCACCGGCTTCACCGAGGAGGATCTGGCGCAGGACCCTAAGGGGTCACAGGACGCGCTCAAAAACGCCCTGGCCCTGATCGACACCCTCAAGAAGGGGGGCGTCTTCAGCCTGGACGACATCTCGGAGATCCATTACAGCAAGGGGTACGGATTCACCCTGTTCACAATGCAGGGGGGGGTGCCGGTGAAGGTAGGCAACGGCGGGTTCAGCGAGAAGCTGACGCGACTGGCCGGCATCTACAAGGAACTTCAGCCGCAGATGCAGGCGCTCGACTACATAGATCTTGATTACGCTGACAAAATCATAGTTAAAAAAGTGTAGGGAAAAGGGGGGGAGCATGTCCACAAGAAGGGATAATCTGATCGTAGGCCTCGACATCGGCACTACCAAGATCTGCGCCATAGTGGGGAATCTGACCGAGGACGGCATCGACATCGTCGGCATCGGCACCAGTCCTTCCAAGGGGCTTAGAAAAGGGGTGGTGATCAACATCGAGAGCACCGTCGCCGCCATCAAGAAGGCCATCGAGGAGGCCGAGCTCATGGCCGGCTGCGAGATCAAGTCGGTCTACGCGGGGATCGCCGGCGGCCACATCAAGGGGTTCAACTCCCAGGGCGTCATCGCCATCAAGAACCGCGAGGTCTCTACTGAGGACGTAAAGCGCGTCATCGAGGCCGCGAAGGCGATCGCCATCCCGATGGACCGCGAGGTGATCCACATCCTCCCCCAGGAATTCATCATCGACGACCAGGACGGCATCCGCGAACCGCTGGGGATGAGCGGCGTGCGCCTGGAGGCGAAGGTGCACATCGTCACCGGCGCCGTGGCGAGCGCCCAGAACATCGTCAAGTCCTGCAACAGGGCGGGCCTCGAGGTCGCCGATATCGTCCTTGAGCAGCTCTCCTCCTCCGAGGCGGTGCTCTCCGCGGACGAGAAGGAACTCGGCGTGGCCCTCGTCGACATCGGCGGCGGCACCACGGACATCGCCATCTTCGTCGACGGCGCCATCAAGCACACCTCGGTCCTCTCCCTTGGCGGGAACCACCTGACCAACGACATCGCGGTAGGCCTCAGGACCCCGATGGCCGAGGCCGAGCGGATCAAGCAGAAGTACGGCTGCTGCCTCTCCTCGCTCGTGGGAAAAGACGAGACCATAGAGGTTCCGAGCGTCGGGGGGAGAAAGCCCCGCATCCTGTCCCGGCAGCTCCTCTGCGAGATCCTGGAGCCGCGCGTCGAGGAGATCTTCACCCTGGTGAACCGCGAGATCGTGAAGAGCGGCCTCGAGGACTCCATCGCCTCGGGCGTCGTCATCACCGGCGGTTCCACCATCCTCGAAGGGATGCCTGAGTTGGCCGAGCAGATCTTCAACCTTCCGGTGCGCCGCGGGCTGCCGCAGCGGATCGGCGGGCTCACCGACGTCGTCAATTCGCCCGTCTACGCGACCGGCGTAGGCCTCGTCGTCTACGGCAGCAAAAACGTCGGCGTGCACGAGTTCCCGACCCAGCAAAGCGACGAGACGGTGTTCCGCAGGGTGAGCCGCAGGATGAAGGATTGGTTTGGAGAATTTTTTTAAGAGAAACACAATATGTAGTGATTTAGGACTTCCATTACACAACTAAACGTAGTATAAATCCGGCTAATATTTTTTAGCCACCGCCGGGGGGCGCGACCAGGGAGGAGTTCATGTTTCACTTCGATGAGAGCATCGATCAAAGTGCGAAGATAAAGGTAATTGGCGTAGGCGGCTCCGGCGGGAACGCAGTCAACACCATGATGAGCGTGGGTATTGCGGGGGTCGATTTCATCGTCGCCAACACCGATGCCCAGGCACTCAGGATGTCCAAGGCCCAGGTGAAGATCCAGATCGGCACCGAGCTTACCAAGGGACTTGGGGCGGGCGCCAACCCGAACGTCGGGCGTGATGCCGCTCTCGAGGACAGGGACAAGGTTCACGAGGCGCTCAAGGGCGCAGACATGATCTTCATCGCGGCCGGCATGGGGGGCGGCACCGGGACCGGTGCGGCGCCGATCATCGCCGAGGTTGCTCGCGAGCACGGGGCTCTCACCGTGGGCGTGGTCACCAAGCCGTTTTCCCGCGAAGGGCGCCAGCGTCTGGCCAAGGGCGAGGACGGCATCAAGGAGCTGAAGAAGCACGTCGACTCCCTGATCGTCATCCCCAACGACCGTCTGCTTGGCCTGGCCGGGAAGTCCATGTCCATCCTCGACGCGTTCAAGCCTTCCGACGACGTGCTGCGCCAGGCGGTGCAGGGCATCTCCGACCTGATTACCCAGTCGGGCCTGATCAACGTCGACTTCGCCGATGTGAAGTCCATCATGAGCGAGCGTGGCATGGCGATGATGGGGATCGGCATCGGCTCCGGCGAGAACCGCGCCATCGACGCCGCCGTCAAGGCCATCTCCAGCCCGCTGCTCGAGGACATCGACATCTCCGGCGCCAAGGGCGTTCTGGTCAACATCTCCGGCTCCGCCTCCATGACCATGGACGAGTTCGATGCGGCCAGCAAGGTGATCCACGAGAAGGTGCACGAAGACGCCAACATCATCGTCGGTCTGGTCATCGACGAGACTCTCGGCGAGACCATCAAGGTCACCGCCATCGCCACCGGCTTCGGCGACCGTTTCGACCTGGAGAAGGGGCGCCACGAGATGAAGAACGTGGCCACCATGGTGAAGCCGGTCGAGAGCAGGCTGGAGGTCCCGACCTTCATCCGCGAGAAGCAGCAGCGCGAGACCCAGGTGCGCCAGCGCAGCTTCCTCTCCGACGACGAGGATCAGTACGACATCCCGACCTTCCTCAGGAAGTCCGTCGACTAATCCCCCCACAGACAAGCAATGAAAGCCCGGCCTCCTCAAGGAAGCCGGGCTTTTTTTATTTTGCGCGGAGCGCTCCGGGGCGCGAGTGGGTCTGCCCTGGAATGAAAGGTGAGGCTGCTGCGTCCGTTCTCTGAGAGCCTGCAGCATGGAACTTTCAATAAACTGTGTATGTCTCCACTAAAGGTGGACGTGAACTAGCGTTCTCCCCTTTGCGAAGGGGGGACAGGGGGGATTTGCAGTACGGAAAGGTCGGATTCCTTTGTTGCCATTAAGCCCCTAAAGCAAAAGGTGAAGATACCGATAGGTAACAATGGTCTTCATTAAACCAAATGGACCACTGCCGGAAACCTCCGGTTCGGGGACCCGCCGAGATGTCCGATCAACCGCTTTACAACAGCAAGATAATCAACAACTTCGTCTCGTTGCTCAAGAAAAAGCATCCGGACGTGGACGTGCGCGAACTGCTGGGCTACGCGGAGATAACTCCTTACGAGCTGAGCGACGAGGGGCACTGGTTCACCCAGAAGCAGGTCGACCGTTTCCACGACAAGCTGTCCCAACTCCTGGGGGGGGAAGACCTTGCCAGGGAAGGTGGTCGCTACGCCGCCTCGGAAGAAGCCCTGGGCATCATGGCCAAATACACCTTCGGCTTGATCGGGCCGGCCAACACCCTGGTCGCCATAGGCAAATGCGCCTCCAACTTCACCCGCTCCGCAGTGTATCAGTCACGCAGGATCGCCGAAAACAAGGTCGAGATCACCGTCACCCCTCACCCCGATGTCGACGAAAAGCCTTTCCAGTGTGAAAACCGCATCGGCTTTTTCGAGGCCATCGTCCAGATGTTCAATTACGCCATCCCCGCCATAGAACACCCCGAGTGCATCTTCACGGGGGGCTCATGCTGCCGGTACGTAGTTTCCTGGAAAAAGACCTGGTACGGCAGGGTCAGGCTGATCAGGAACCTCCAGGTGCCGGTCGTGGTCATCCTCTACGTGGTGCTCAACCACATCTACCAGGTTGGGCACCTTGCGGAGACGCTCATAGCGCTGGCCTTCATGCAACTGGGCGCTTCCTACCTTGCCGAGCGGCTGGAGAAGAAAGAGATACTGACCACCCTCGTCGGCTTGCAGGAGTCGACGGAGCAAATGGTCGGGCAGATCGGCGTCAACTACAACAATGCCAGGATGGTGAACGAGGTGGGGCAGGCTCTCAGCAAGCAAAGCGGCATCGACGAGGTCCTGGGGAACGTCATCGGCGCCATCGAGAAGCGGCTCGGGTATGACCGCTGCCTCATCATGCTGGCCGACAAGAGGAAATCGTGCCTCAGGTTCCGCACCGGGTTCGGCATCAACGACAAGCAGTTGAACGCACTGGAAAGAGCCTCGTTCGATCTAACCGACCCCGGAGCCAAAGGGGCTTTCGTAACCTGCTTCCGGGAACAAAGGACCATGTTCGTCGACTTCTCACAGGTGAAGCAGCTTCACTCCGAGCAGAGCGTCAACCTTTCCGAGGTGCTGGAAGCGCAATCCTTCCTCTGCTGCGCCATCGTCTACGAGGGAGAGTCGCTGGGGGTTCTGGCGGTGGACAACATGAAGACCCAGAGGCCGCTGACTCAAAGCGACATGAGCCTTTTGACCGGCCTCGCCCCCGTCATCGGCATGAGCCTCCGCAATGCCATGCACCTCGAACGTGAAAGGAGGATGGCGGAGCAGATCCAGCAGTCGCAGAAGATGGAGGCCGTGGGATTGCTGGCGGGAGGGATTGCGCACGATTTCAACAACATACTGACCGGGATGACCGGGTACGTCAGCCTGGCGCAATTGACACTTAAGGAGGGCGACCCCGCCGCTAGCTACCTGGATCAGGTCGTCTCCGCCGCCGACCGTGCCGCCGACCTGACCCAGAGGCTGCTGGCCTTCAGCAGGAAGCAGATCAATCACCCGGAACCGGTCGACCTGAACCACATAGTGAACAACCTGAAAAAGCTGCTGAGCAGGCTGGTCACCGCGCAGATTGAACTTAAGGTCGAGTCGTGCGAAGGCGTGTTGCCCGTCGTAGCCGACGCAGGCCAGATCGACCAAGTGGTCATGAACCTCGTCACCAACGCGCGGGACGCCATGCCCGCCGGAGGGACGCTCACCATCACCACCGAGGCGATGGAGCTGACCGAGGATTGGGTCGAGTCGCACGGCTACGGCAGTATCGGCTCCTACGCCCTATTGTCCGTTATCGACACCGGGACCGGCATGGACGAGGTGACCAGGGCGCACGTTCTGGAGCCGTTTTTCACCACCAAGGAGGTGGGGAAGGGGATCGGTCTAGGACTGGCAATAGTGTACGGGATCGTGAAGCAGCACGAAGGATACCTGGAAATCAGCAGCGAGCCCGGCGCAGGGACCACCTTCAACGTCTACCTCCCGCTCATTAGCTGATCCGCCTTCGCTCTACGAGCTACGGCGGACACGTCCTTTGCTCTCTGAGCTGCGGCGGACACGTCCTTTGCTCTCCGAGCTACGGTGGACGAGTCGACGGCCCTGGCGTCCGTTTACTCACCCGTCCAGAAAACCGACCCACTTCACCCTGAGCGTCGCCACCCCGAACTCCTCTTCCACAACTCCCTTGAGCAGGTAGGGGCGTCGCTGCGAGAGCTTTCTGCAGAATCTCGCGTAGACGTCGGGAAAGAAGGTGGCGTCGAAGATGGCCGTCACGTCCTCGAAAGAGATGAACTCCATCGGCCTGCCGTGCTTGTCCTCCACCGTCTTCGTGGTTATCCACCACCCTACCATGGTCACCCATTTCCCCGAGTGTTTGGTCAGTTCCGACGCCTTGATGGGGCGGTGCCTCTGCCACTGCTCCTTGTAGAGCGCCAGCGGGTGGCGCGACACCAGAAAGCCGAGCGCCTCGACCTCCTGCCTGAGCACCAGTTGCGCATCGTAGGGAGGGGGATGCGGCAGCTCCGTCTTTTGCTCGAAGAGAAGTGCCGTCGCCTGCTGCTGGAAGTGAAGCAGCTCCCAAAGAAGCGCCGGGCGCTTTTCCTCACCTTCCAGCGCGTCGAAGCACCCCGCCTTGACCAGCCGCTCGGCATCGGCGCGCTGCAGTCTCGCCCGGTGCAGGAATTCCTTGAATGAGACGAAGGGGCCCTGTTCCCGGCGCTCCTTGAGGAGCCGCTCCGCGCCGTCCCGGGTAAGGCCATCGATCTGCATCAGGCCGACCCTGAGCGTCTTCTCTTTACCGGTGTAGTGGTACTCGCTCTCGTTGATGTCCGGAGGGAGAATGGCAAGCCCGAGCCTTCGCCCCTCCGAGATGTAGGCGAAGGGCGAGTAGTACCCCCCCTGGTTCGAGATCACCGCCGCGATGAACTGCGCCGGGTGGTTCGCCTTCATGTACGCCGCCTTCCCGCTCAAAAGCGCGTAGCTCGCGGAGTGCGGTTTGCAGAAGGAATAGCCGGCGAAGGAGAGTATCTGCTCCCACACGCCCTGCAGCACCTCTTCCGAGACCCCGCGCTCCGCCCCCCCCGCCATGAACTTGGCGCGGAAATCCGCCAGCCGCTTCTCGCGGTGCTTCTTGGTGATCACCTTCCTAAGCTGATCCCCTTCGCTGGCGGAGAAACCGGCTAGCTCCATGGCGATCTGGGTGATCTGCTCCTGGTAGATCGCTATTCCAAGCGTCTCCCCCAGCACGCTCTCCAAAAGCGGGTGCAGGTGCGACCAGGTCTTTCCCTGGAGCCGCGCCACGTACTCCTGGATGAAGCTGTTGGCCGCGGGCCGGATTATCGATGAGGCCTGCACCAGCACCTCGAAGAGGTCGTGCCGGAAGGTCTCCGGCGGTGCCGTCGTGCTCCAGATCTTTCGCAGCAGCAGTCGCACCGAAGGCGATTCAAGGTAGAAACAGCCGATGGTGAGGCCGCGGCGTAACAGGCTTTGCGTTCTTTCATCCTCCAGCGGGCGCCAGGTTGCGTAATCGATGTCGATTCCTTTTTGTTCCTTCACCGCAGCCATTGCGTCGCGGATTACAGCGAGCGACCGGTTGCCCAGGATGTCGATTTTAACGAGCCCCGCGTCCTCGGTCTGGTCCTTTTCCCACTGGATCAGCGGCAGCCCCTTGTGCGAGATCTCCACCGGGACGTACTTCCGGATCTCGTCGGGGACGATAACGAGTCCGCCGCAGTGCAGCGACAAGTGGCGCAATTGCCCGTTCAGGCGCCGGGCCGTGGAGATGATCTCCTGCCAATCCGACGAAAGCGTTTCCCCCTTGAAGAGCGGGTGCCCGTTCACCGCCGCAGCACTTTGTTCCGCGCGCCAAAAGCCCGAGATACGCTCCGTCATCTCCTTGATCTCGAAGTCCGGCAGGCCGTAGACCTTCGCCACTTCGCGCAGCGCAGACCTCCCCTTGAAGCCCACCTGGTTTGCCACCATGGCCGCCCGTCTCGCGCCGTAGCGTGCGAAGGCGAAGTCCAGGATGGCGTCGCGCTCGTCCCAGGGAAAGTCGACGTCTATGTCCGGCGGGTCGCTTCTCCCCTCGTTCAGGAAGCGCTCGAAGAATAGGTTGTGCCGGATGGGGTCGACATGCGTTATCCCCAGGCAATAGGCGACGAGAGAGGCCGCAGCGCTCCCCCTGCCGCAGGTTCTTTCCGACTGTTTGGTAAGCTCCTCCACGACCAGAAAATAATGAGAGAACCCCTTGTCGCGGATGATGGAGAGTTCCTTGTCGAGGCGGGCCTGCACCTTCTCCGTGATGCTGCCGTAACGCCAGATTGCCCCCTGGCGTGCGCGCTCCAGGAGCGTTTCGAACGCCGCCTCCGTACCCAGTTCTCGGAAGGCGGGGAAGATGGTGCTGGTGAAATCCCAATCCGTTTTGCAAAGGGAGGCGATGCGGAGGGTGTTTTGCAAAGCCTCCGGGCAATGGGGGAAGAACTCCGCCATCTTCTGGGGCGGGTAGAGCACGTCCGACTCCGCCGCCGTCATCTTCGGCGTGAGGCGCGATAGCTTAGTGTTCAAATGAATCGCCCGCAGCACTCGATGCAGGTGGAAATCATCGAGCAGGCGCTCCCCAAGAGCCATTGGTCCATTGCCCACAGAGAGCTGGATCTCCCTTGGAGGCTTCAGTCCATTCCCCCTCTCCCTCTGGGAGAGGGCTGGGGTGAGGGGCTCTGATACCTGTCCGCAGGGAGGATAACCCTGCAGTCCGTAGCGCGTAGCCGAAGGAGGAGCTTGCCGTCCGTAGCGCGTAGCGCGAAGGATGGCTCTTGAAGTCGCCACCGGCGGCAGCCTGAGGTCCCGTGCCAGCGTCAGGGCGGTGTGCATCGCGTGACCCGGAGACAGTTCCACGAACAGCCCCTCGTCGGACTGCTGTTTGAGAACCGACAGGAGCCTCCGGTCGTCGCTCAAAACGATGATGCCGCGCCGGTACTCGGAAATAGCCTGGGCGAGGTCGAAGTTCTTTTGGCAGTGCAGGTCAGAGATGAGGCGGGAGATGTTGGCGTACCCCTCCGCGTTGCAGGCAAGGAGCACGGCCCGGTTGTTTTGTGTAACCGCCTCCGTCCCGATGATAGGGGCGATGCCGGCCTCCCGTGCCGCATCGAGAAAGCGCGGCACCCCGTAGAGCCCGTTGCGGTCGGTGAGTGCCAGCGTCTTGAATCCCAGGAGAGCCGCGTGAGAGCAGAGCGCCTCAGGCGAGTGCACCCCCCAGTTGGGCGAGAGTGAAGAATGTGCATGGAGATGGATGAACATAAGTACGTAAACCTTAAAGGCACTCACCACAGAGGAACACAGAGGAAAATCTGGGGAACGGCAAAAACATAAAGCTTCTTCTGGGTAAACATCTCACACAGAGGTCACAGAGGTATGCAGGGGAAAATCTGAGGAAAAGCAAAAGGCTTTTTGGAATAACCCCAAAGTCTTTGGCTTCTCTCTGTGACCTCTGTGATCCTCAGCGACCTCTGTGTTCCGCCTTTGGGTTCTTAGCTTCTACTAGTCACAGTCATATATTTATTCTGCTCCGGATCCCACTCAGGGGGCGGCTCGCTGGATAGGGTCGCCTCACGGCGTGGCGCCAGCCCCTTGCCCCAGCGCACCGCGTCCCGCCCATGCTTTTCCCGCAGCAGATCCAGCGTCTCCTGCAAATCAGCCTGCTTCTGCGACACCTGGGCCGTAACCGGCGCGAACAGGTCCATCTGTCCCGCTTCCCCCGCCACCTGGTCGCAGCTAAGCCGCAACCCCTTCACCCTCTGTCGTCTCTTGCAGGTAGTGAAGAAGAGATCCTCCACCGCCGCCAGCAACTGCAGGTCGAGAGAGGTCGGCGCCGGCAGCACCTTCTTTCCCTGCTGGCTCACACCGTCTGCGTACATCACCGAAAGCGTCAGCTTGCGTGCCCCCTTGCGCAACCGCCGCAATCTGAGCCCGCACGCTTCGACCAGACGCAGCAACTCCGACAGCAGAACCGCGTCATCGTTCTCCTCCTGGCCCAGCAACCCCTCCTCCACGATCTCGGTACAAAGCCTGGGAGGCTGTACCGGAGACCTGTCGATGCCGCAGGAGCGGTCATGCAGAAGAGGCGCAAAAGGGCCGACCGCCAGGCGCAGTTGCGGCACCGACAGCGAGGCCACCTGCTCCACCCGCTGCAGGTTCAGATCACGGAAAAGCAGGGCCTGCCGCGACTCCCCCGCCCCGGGAAGCACCGAAACGGGAAAAGGCGCCAGAAAGCTCCGCTCGGCCCCATGGAAAACGTCGTAGACCCCAGGCTCCTGCATGACATCCGCAGCCACCCGCGAGACCAGCTTGTTTACCCCCGCCCCGGCCATCGCCTCCAGTCCCATCCGGTTGGCTATGGCCTTTTCCAACCGCGCCGCCACGTCCCGCGCCGGCCCGAAGAGTCTGCGCGAGGCCGTGAGATCAAGGAATGCCCGGCCCGCCCCTGGTTCGACGACGGGCGTGAATTCGGCAGAGAGATCAAGGAGCGCCTGGCTTCCCTTCGCCATCAGGTGAGGGGCGGGAGCGATCACTATTAGCGCAGGGCAGGACTTGCGTGCGTGATAGATGGGAGTCCCCGGGTGCACCCCCTCCGCAGCAGCCTCGGAAGAGATGCACTGGAGCAGTGCCCGTTCCGAGTTGAGCGGAGCCACCGCCACCGGCCTGCCGCGCAGGCTCGAGTCGACCACCCGGGCCAGCGCGATGGGAAAAGCGGGAACAGTTATGTGGAGGATTTCCCGGTCCACTTCTTATAAAACCTCATGGAGCCCACCAGCACGCCCCTGATATGAAACTCGTCGTCTTCCGTCACAGTTATGGGGCTCATCGCCGAGTTAGCAGGCCGCAACTGGATCGAGTTCCCCTTCCGGACGTACTTCTTGATCGTGATCGAACCGTTCACCTCGGCGATCACCGTCTGGCCCGTTTCCGCCACCGCCTGAGGGTGCACCGCAACGTAATCGCCGTCCATGATGCCCATCTCCACCATCGAGTCGCCGCGCACCTCGTACACCACGTTTCCCGGTCCCGCCATCGCCGAAGGAACCTCGATGGCGTCCGCCAACTGGAAGGCCTGCACCGGCCTCCCCGCCGCCACGATCCCCACCAGCGGCAGTTCCATTACTATGACCGGTGCTGCAGCCGGCGTTTGCAGAGTATCGCCCTTGCCCTCAGTAAAAGGCTGCAACTCGACTCCCAGATTTGTAAAAGATTCTGCTCGTAATTCCGGGGAACTTGAGGGGAATTTGCCCACGAAGCGCTGTCCGAGAACTCGCGTTCCCCCCTTTGCGAAGGGGGGGCTGGGGGGATTTGCCAGTTGCAGTCCCCGTTTCGCATTCCACTGGCGAGTCAGGTGCCCGTCTTTCTCCAGAGCGCGCAAGTAATGCTGCACCGTCCCCAGCGACCCGAAGCCGCATCCCGAAGCGATCTCCTGTTGCGAAGGCTGGAACCCGTGCCGCTCCACGAATGAAAGAATGAAATCAAGGACCCTCTTCTGTTTAGGCGTCATCTCTCCCTCCCCTGATCAGGCTTGCGAGAATACTCGTAAGTTTATCGCAAGTCAAGAGGGGGAGAAATGGTCAGCAGCATTTGTTGTGGGTAAAATCTCCAAGTAGATCCCACGGGATACAAGTGGATCAGAATGGGGACCGGCAGATGTCGGAAGTTCACATGAGGTGAGGATGAGAGTGGGATGTTCCTGGAGAGAATCCACTGGTTAGTGATTGGCGCCTTTTGCAGGTTTTTTGGCGTCATGTGCATATTATCGCCAGGGACAAGTTGCTATACTGGTTTTACCTCGAGGTAAGCATTTTAGGTTTCCACTAAGCGACAAAGGAGTTCGTTATGACAAATTCAGTTGCTCTCATTACCGGTGGTGCTACTGGCATCGGCAAAGCCACCGCCAAAAAACTCACCAGCAAAGGTGTATCAGTTGTGATCAGCGGCCGTCGCCAGGAGTTGGGGAGGGACGCCGTCAAGGAAATCGAGGCGGTGGCCACAAACGGTGCTCAGGTGCGCTTCATCCAAAATGACATCACCGATGAAGGTGCAGTGAAGGAGCTAATTGCCCAGATCGTCGTAGAGTTTGGTCGCCTCGATATGGCAGTGAACAATGCGGGTCTATACAACGAAGCAGCTACTATCGACAAGTCAAACACAAAGAACTTCCAGGACATGCTTGAAGTGAATGTCCTTGGGGTTTACTACAGTATGAAGTACGAAATCGAGCAGATGAGGAAGCAAGGCTCAGGCGCCATCGTAAATCTGGCTTCAATCGCTGGCTTAAACGGCATCCCACAAACGGGAACCTACGTGAGCACGAAGCACGCTGTGGTAGGCCTGACCAAAGCCTCGGCCATTGATCATGCCGCTGAGGGGATCCGCATCAATGCAGTGGCGCCTGGCGCCATCAGGACCGACATAATAGCAGCGCAAATCGACGCGGATGAGCAAGGGCTTGCAATGATGCACCCAATCAAGCGCATCGGCAAGCCCGAAGAAATCGCCAATGGTATCGCGTGGCTGCTGTCGGATGAGGCAAGTTTTGTGATTGGCCACATCCTGAATATCGATGGTGGGTATCAGGCGCAATGATGCCAGCTAACCGATCCTTGGACAAAATAAAGATTCCTACAGCATTCTGGGAAGGATTGCGACGTGTGGGAATTGCGCCTGCAAACCTGATAGGCTCTGCACAGATTCCCGTGAGTGCCATTCAAGACGGTGCATCAGTCTCGACAGCGCAGTTCTTTGCCATGTGGCAAACTCTGGTGGACATCAGCAACGACCCCGCCATCGGACTTCGTTTAGCAACCGGGTTGGAAGGTGCCGTTATGCCCCCTTCCTTCCTCGCGGCTTATTACGCGCGGGACTTCCGTGATGCCTTGCAACGCGTGGCACGTTTCAAACGCCTATGCGCCCCGGAAGAGATAGTCATCAATGAGCGCGAGGAGCATTGCGATATTGCAGTGAAATGGACACACGCTGAGGGCTTGGCCGCACCTCCTGCACTGATAGATGCCACTTTCGCATCCATACTTGAACTGGGGCGAAAAGGAACATCCGCGCCGCTCGTCCCCTTTTCCGTTGAGTTGGCACGCCCCGAAAGCGCAAGAGACTTCTACGAACAATATTACGGCTGTCGAGTCCGATTCGCTGCTGAGACCAACCTTCTGAGCTTTCACCTCGCGGATCTCGAAAAAACCTTTGCGAGCCACAACACGGAACTACTCGACATCCTGATCCCCGAATTGGAGCGAAGGCTAGAGCAGCAGTCGCACTGGGCCACGCTAGCCGAGCAGATAAGGTGGGTTCTGCGTCGGAGACTGACCGCTGGCCGTCCTGATATCCGCTCTGTTGCGACCGAACTGGCCATGAGCGAGCGATCATTGCAGCGCAAGCTGACCGAGGAGGGGTTGACCTTTCAGGGGCTCCTCGGCGAAACCCGCCATCAGCTTGCTCTTGAATATCTGACAGACGAAACGCTCACCATCATAGAAGTGGCTTACATGCTGGGCTACGACGATCAAAACTCTTTTTTTCGCTCATTCCGCCTCTGGGAAAAACAGACGCCTTCGGCCTGGCGCGCCCAACAACGCCACCAAGCCCGGCTTCAGCCTGACACGGAGAGTTTACGATGATTTCTGTCCTTGACGCCACACTGCCTTTGCAGGTGGCCACCAGCCTTTACCTGTAAAAAAGGAGCATCAAATGGCAAAAGTTTGGTTTGTTACCGGTAGTTCCCGCGGCCTCGGCCGCAAGATCGCTGAAACCGCTTTAGACGCAGGAGACTCAGTAATTGCCACCGCACGCAAGGTGGAAGACCTTTCCGCATTGGTCGACAAGCATGCAGATCGAGTGCTGCCGCTCGCTCTTGACGTCACCGACATCGACGCGGTACTTCGTGCCGTAAAGATCGGACACGAGCGCTTCGGTCGGTATGATGTCGTCGTAAATAACGCGGGCTACGGGAACACCGCTGCCGTTGAAGACATGACTATCGAAGATTTTCGTGCCCAGGTGGAGACCAACTTTTTCGGTGTCGTCTATGTAACGAAGGCGATGATACCGATCCTGCGCGAACAGGGCAGCGGCCATATTTTCCAGGTCTCCTCCATTGGTGGGCGTATCGGTTCGGTCGGGTTAAGTGCTTACCAAAGCGCCAAGTGGGCCGTTGGTGGTTTTTCGACCGGCGTTGCGCAGGAGGTCGCGCCCTTTGGTGTAAAAGTCACCATTCTTGAGCCGGGGGGCATGCGGACGGATTGGGCCGGAGCTTCGATGTCCATCCCCCCCATAAGCGCACCGTACCAGCAGACCGTTGGCCTCTTTGCCCAAATGCTGCGCGATTTGACCGGGAACGAAGTCTCTGATCCGGTCAAAGTCGCCCAGGTCATCCTGAACATTGCTAACCGTCCGGATGCACCTCTTCATCTGTTGATAGGAACCGATGCTGTGCAATACGCAGGGGCTGCGGCTAAAGCGCTGGCCGAGTCGGATGCCCTGTGGCGTGACCTCAGCGTTTCGGTGGCTGTTGACTAACAGGGCTGAGGAATAAAGGGGCATAAGGTTTACCCATGAACGATGGCTCGCGAAATCGCGGGCCATCGTTCACGGAAATTGGAGAGGAGAAGCCATGAAGATACTGATATTCGGTGCAACAGGAATGGTTGGACAAGGGGTGCTCCGGGAGTGCCTTGCTGCTCCGGATGTCTGCCAGGTCATGGTGGTCGGGCGCACGTCAGTGGAGCAGGCGCATCCCAAGCTGCAGGAGTTGCTGCTGGCCGATTTTATGACCTTACACCAGCACGAAAAAGAACTCCAGGGATTCGACGCGTGCTTCTTCTGCTTAGGGGGCAGCTCCTCTGGGATGAGCGAAGAGGCATACCGACGCCTGACCTACGATCTTACTTTGGACGTGGCTTCCCTGCTGGCGCACCTTACCCCCTCGATGACCTTTGTCTATGTCTCAGGTGCAGGCGCTGATAGTTCCGAACGCGGCCCTAGCATGTGGGCGAGAGTTCGCGGACAGACGGAGAATGCCCTTTTTCATCTTCCATTCGCTCGGGTTTACGCAATTCGCCCTGCCATAATCCAGCCGCTTCACGGCATCCGCTCGAAGACGTTGTCATACCGAATGCTGTATCAGGTGCTTAGTCCGTTGTTTCCATTGGTGCGCTGGCTCGCTCCGAGGATGGTACTAAGCACCGAACTAATGGGGCAAGCCATGCTTGAGTTGGCGCGCAAGGGAGCCGACATTCACGTGCTGGAAGCGCGGGACATTCATAGGATGGTAGAGCGTCAAGGCTGATGCAGGCAGCAGGTTTACACAGGTCGACACCCACGCCTCAGTGTTCATTAGGTTGAGGAACTGCGATTTCCTCTTTGACTAACAATCCACCTGTGAGAGTACCTTCGCGTAAACGCATCTTCTCGTTTAAAATTTCGGCTCCTCTTGTTGTCTATTCCAATTTTTTAGCGTCTTCTATGTCGTCAAGCATAGGGGAGCATACGATGCTAAGGAGCTGTTTTCTCTAAATGTGCTCTTGTATCCTGTTATGGCATTTACCATGTTTGTTTGTTGTTGGTGGTTTTTGTATGTGATGAGTTGGGTGGCACATGGAAGGAGAGGATGGGTTTAGGTACGAGTCGATGCGCCTCGGAAGCAGCTAACGCGATTGGTTTTTCTCGAAGGACAGACACCTCAGCGTTTCCACTAAGGTGTCTGAATAGAGAATTTGGTACAACCACTGTTGTTTATTGGTGACAGATCGAACATGCCATGCCGCTCGATGGAACACCTTCACCATTGATTCCGTGACACACCGCAGTATTGCATGATTTGAGACCATTGGCAGGCAAGTTTGATCCATGATCTTTCAGGTTTGTCCATTCGCTTGGATGAACAGACAGTGGACCGCCAATGTGGCATTGAGTGCAGGAAATTCCTGAAATTCCACCCGCAAGGTCTGCTCCGTGGCATTCTTTGCATGGCTCATGGTTAGCCTTGGCCACTGCTGCATGGTCAAAGGGCCATGATTTTGGATGCTTGCCCGTGTAAGGATCCAAACTAGCCTGAGAGTTTGGATCGCCGCACCCCTGAAGCGATAGAAGCGATGCAGCCAGCAGTAGGGTTAATGCAATGGATTTGGCTGTTATCTGTGACATGACTTGCACCCCTCGTTGTTTTGTCTTCCGTGGCACTTGACGCACGATGCGGGGTTGATCTTGCCGTCGATCTTATGCTGGCGGAGATAATCGCCGCGGTGTGGCAGGTTACGCTCAACGGCATTGGAAAACTTGCTGCTTGGTTTGATCTCCTCCCGGTGCGCGTGGCAGTCCGAGCAGAACGCCTCCTGGTGACAGGTATCGCAGGCGAATTTGGTGTTCGAGTAATTTTTATGTTTGATCATGAAATCAGGTGCTTTGTGATTTAGAGCACCCCAGGAATCAGTATGGCACTCTGCGCAGTTTGGGAGTCCTGTCACCGTTTCCGGGTGAACCCTGGCAATGCTCGCGCTGTTTGCGCAGGCATAGAGCATCGTAACGGTGACCGAAACCGATATTAGTTGTAAAAATCTGCTCAATCTCACTTTTCCCTCCCTTCAGCAGCGCCTTTCGAATCGAATATGTAGGTGAGTTTGACAAGCCCCTGCACCTCATCGTCATAATAAGGATTTTTAGAATAGTCGAGATTGGCGCCGACCTTCAGGCATTCAGAAATCTCGCAAGAGGCACCCCCGGAAACAGAAAGTGAATTCTTCACGTCGTTTATTCTGTTGTCGTACCGCAAGTTGATTAAATCAGCATACACGTCAGTCTGCCCCAGTTTCTTGGAAGCGTATATGCGTGTTTCGTAATACTGCAACTTGCTCGCATTGCCATCCATACGATGTAAAGAGATGCCTGCCGCGAATGATTGTGGGGCTGAGTAGGCGATCTTGCCGCCATAGTACTGAGCCGATTCCTCTATTTCATAATCGTAGTTGCGATAATCGGCGGTAACCGTGACTTGTTTTGACGGCGAATAAACTGCACTGGCACCTAGTGCCAACGATTTTTCCTTCGGATCCAGAGTTCCCAAAACCCCGTGTCTCAGGCTCAAGGCGCTTGTAGTGACACGGTAGAAATAGTCCTCATAGTTGATTTTAGCGATATCGACGCTCAGGGAGAGGTCGTCGCGCGGAATATATGATGCTGCATAGTTATGTTCCATCCACCCCGATGTCAGCGAGTTGTAGTTTGACCGGCCGGTGATGTCGAGTTTATTCGTTGGGTGCAGCCAAATGTCTACGCCTTCCTCTTCGCGATAGCGGTCGCCATCTGCAAATGACTTCAAAGCGCTGACACCCAGAGAGTAATGCTTGTTGTCGCCTTGGCTTATGCGCCCGCCGTAGATAAAGTCATCGCCTTCCAACTCACTTTGATCTGTGTTGACTGGCGACCCGACAAATGCGGCTGCAGCGAAGCCGTTTGCAAAGTCGTTGCGAACGTAGAGGCCGTCAAGTCGCTGGGCGGCAACACCCTCAACCACAAATTGCCGGCCGGCATTTATTGCCATGTTATTTTTGGCCCCTTGATAGCTGATGTAACCGTACTGCAGGTCGCCTTCCGCATCCTCGTCCCGGTATGTCTGCTGCTCGCCAACACGCCCCCATCCGCCGATATGCAGCGAAGTCGCGCTGCCATCTTTGTTCCCTGTAACGGTAGACAGCTGTAAATATTCGTACAGCCGCAAGTCGGTCTTGTTGCCCAAAGACTCCCTGATACGCAGAAGCGTGTCCGATCTGCCGGAAAATGATGTTTCGGCGTGGGTCGGAACGGCGCCAAGCAGCGTGCATGCAGTTGCGGCGATTCCGCCCACAATTCTCAGGTCGCCTGAAAGTTGGTGCCACGACCTAATTAACCTCGGACCTTTCAAGGTATTCCTCCTTTTATGGAAATGGGGGCCGGCAGTGGCCCCCATTTCCTGGTAAACGTACTCGTGTTCCGGCGGTACCCTGTCTTTGCCAGGGGGCGCCTAAAGCTATGACGTCTGTACCCCTTCGAACGTCTTCGGAATTTTAAAGGTCACTGTGCAATGAGGGGGGCGTGGCGTACCCCGGAGTTGCGTGGCACGATGCACACAATTTGTCGCTAGTCTGTTGGCCGCCATCGCCGAGAGCACCTTGGTGAGTTATTGTGCCTGCGGTGGCAAAATCGACGCCGTCATGACAGGAACCGCAGGCCGCTCTGTTGGGAACTTTTTTCCAGTTGTCACCCTGTGGGGTAGCTGCGGTTGCCGCTGTGTGGCAGTTGGCACATCTTGGGTTCGAGGCATTGTCGCCAAAGGACATTGAGGGAACAAGTGCTCCCATATCGTTGTAGTCGTATCCCTTCAGCGTCAATCTCTTACCCATGTGAATTCTGTGCATGAAAGCTGTGAAGCTTGCGACCGCGGAGCCGTTGACGACATGTGTCCCCAAAACCGCTGGTCCGCCAGCTTCGTTAGTTTCTTGAACACCGTTAGCATCAAGAATAGGTTCAGGCACTAAGATAGTATTGTCATTGATGGCGCGAGGGGCTTCGTGGTGGCCTACTTTGATCTGCTCGGTGTGGCATATGACGCAAAACTGCGGATTCTGGCGTGTGCCGTGGTGGGCGGTGAATCTGGCTGAGCCGCTGTGGCACTTCAAGCACAAGTCGCGAGATACTATTTCACGCTTGCTTTCGTCAGCGGCAACCTTGCCCGTTGCCGGCACGAAATCTATCACCCGCTCGTAAGTCTCTAATAACGGATAGGCCCAGGTATCGACACTTTTTTTGCTGGTTATGGCAACAACCACGCGGTGGGTCCGGTCCGGATTATAGGTCAGGTCTCCCAGGTCCTTCATGTTGTAATCTCCGGCTGCCGGCGGGACTGCGGCGTCAACTAACCCCTTAACAGCAGAAACATCAAGTGCGAATGTGTATGAATATGTACCGTCATTGTTGTCCTTAAATACTCCAGCCCTTTCTACGGATGGGTATTTGCCTTTGTTTGAAGCGGCATCATAGACATTGTAGTTGACCCACTGGCTGCCCCCTCCGTTTGTGCCAGGCTCCAGTTTGGCTATCCCGAAACTCAGGTTGGCGATTGGTACACCTACAACTGGTCTGCCGTTGGACGTCACTTTGAAATTTACTGTGGCCTTGCCGTTGCTGATGGTGGGGACGCCAATTATGCCGGAATCTGCATCAAAAGTGAGATCTCTCCATTGCTCTTTAAACAACTCAGCGGCATTGATGTGGGTAGTGTTATTGTTGGTGCTTTCATTGCTGTCGCTACCACACCCCCCAAGAGTTACCGCTAGAACGGACATCAAACACAAACGTCTCAAAAACTTCATTTTCATACACCTCTCCTTTAATCCTGTGGTTGGTTTTATACTGCCATTGCATTTGGAATCAGTGTCATAGCAACCACTGTGCCCTGCGAAAGATGTTAATGATTTTATATGGTTAAGCCTATGATGTGGAATTTGCAAAGAGGGGATGTTCAATATCCGACGACGCGTGGGGCTCGTTTGGGGGTGGCTGGAAGTAACGTCCCGAATTTGTGTGGTAAATCCAGTGAAGGGGTTTGTTCAAAATACGACGGGGTGGGATTGGTGCGGGTTGGGTTGCAGGCGATCTCAGCGGTGACTAAGTCAGTTTCAGTCGGGCTTGTGAATCTGGTAACGCTCCATCTTACTGTAGAGGGTGCCGCGGGCGATACCGAGGGCTTCGGCAGCTTGGCTGAGATGCCAGTTCTTCGCTTCAAGGACTCTAAGTATAAGAGTTTTTTCAGCAGATGCGAGAGAACTGTCATACAGAGTCAATGTAAAATCATCGCTCGTCTCTGCCTGCAACTCTTCAGAAAGATGTTCCGGCAGGATCTGATGCCCTGAACAGAACACTACGGCGTGCTCAATGCAGTTTGCCAACTGCCTTACATTGCCAGGCCAATGATAATTACTCAGGATGGCGGTTGTTTGTTTGCTGAATCCAGCAACCTGCTTACAAGTCTTCTTATTATATAATTCGAGAAAAAAACGAGCTAGCAAAGGGATGTCGGTTATCCGCTCGCGAAGTGGTGGCGCCGTAAGTGACACGACGTTGATTCGGTAGTAAAGATCCTCGCGGAACAGTTTGTCCTTGACGCTGCACGCCAGATTTTTATTGGTGGCGCAGATAACCCTGACGTCAACATGAATCGTTTCGTTGCCGCCGACCCGCTGAAAGCTCCCCACCTCCAGAACCCGTAGTAGCGCCACTTGGGTCTGAATCGGGATATCGCCGATCTCGTCAAGAAAAATCGTCCCCCCTGAGGCAAATTCAAAAAAGCCTGGCTTTCTTGCAGTCGCCCCAGTAAAGGCACCTTTTTCATGCCCGAACAGCGCACTGTTGATGAGGGTTTCGGTCAACGCAGCGCAGTTTACTCGTACAAATGGTTTAGCGCGCCGGGCGCTTCTGGCGTGAATAGCCTCAGCAATAAGTTCCTTGCCGGTACCGCTTTCTCCGTTGATCAGCACCGTGGCGTCGCTCTGGGCCACTTGCTGGATTTTTTCGAAAAGCTTGAACATGATCTGATCTTTACCGATCATGTTTTCAAAACGGTATTCATCATCCGTCGGGGGTGGTTCTTTCAACAACCGGCGGTGTTCGAGAATCTTTCCCAATTGTCTCCGGATCATCTCGATGTCAAGTGGTTTCAAGATATAGTCATAGGCCCCTGCTTTCATCGCTTTCACCGCATTATTCGATGAATCCACGCCGGTCAGAATCAGTACGAAAATCTCCGGGTAATTGCGTTTGATCTCTTCCAAGAGATCCAAACCGCCCATGTGTGGCATCAAAATATCGGTAAGAACGACCTCGGCAGGATATTCTCGCAGTATATGTAAAGCTTCCTTGCCATTGCCTGCCGTCCTGATCAAAAAACGGTCATCGTCTTCCATGGCGCGGCTGAAAAGGCGTCCGTACGCCGGTTCGTCATCAACGTACAATATCCGGCACTTGTCCTGGTTCATGTTGTTTTCACCTTTTCTCTAGGTGGCATTTGCCGTAGAAGGAAACGGCTTCCGCGACAATTCCTATCAGCTCGTCTGCTTTCCATGGTTTATGCAAAAAGGTAAACAGCTTGTTTTCTGCCAAGGCTTCCTGAACGGCAACTGCATCGGCATAGCCGGACAAAAGAACCCGGCGGGCCTCCGGTCGCTCGCGAAGAACGATTTTGAGAAAGTCGATGCCAGACATGCCCGGCATCCGGAAGTCAGACACGACAACATGGATACGCTGCGTTTGGCGCAGAAAGCGCAGCCCCTCTTCCGCAGAAAGCACTCCGTGCACCTCAACGTCCAAGTCGCACAATTGTCTGCGAACGGTATTGAGGATATTTATTTCATCGTCCACACAAAGGACCTTGATGGCCTCAAACATCCTTGTTCTCCGAGCATCACACTCCCAACGGAAGTCGCACAGTGAAAACGGAGCCTTTGCCCAGTTCACTTTCCACGGTTATGTCACCCTGATGTTTTTTAACGATCTCTTTGACAATTGACAGCCCCAAGCCGGTACCGTCCCCCACCTCTTTGGTGCTGAAAAACGGTTCGAACAGCTTGTCGACGTTTTCCTCGGCAATGCCGGCACCGGTATCACCAATAGCCACATAGATGCTCTGGCGCTCCGCCCAGGTCCGGATCGTTATTTCGCCCCATCCTTCGATCGCCTGAGAGGCATTGATGAGCAAATTCATGAACACCTGGTTTAACTGCTGCGGATAACAGAGAAGCTGTGGTATTTTTCCGTAATCCTTCTCAATGTCAGCTTTGTAACGTAGCTCATTCATCACGATGTTGAGTGTGCTTTCCAGGCATTCGTTGACGTCTGCCATGCATGCTTCCTTTTCGTCGTGACGGGAGAATCCCTTCAGGTTCATCACAGTCCGGCTTACCCGCTCCGTTCCTTCAAATGATTCGTCGAGGACATCATTGAATTCATCCAGCACATGATCCACCTTCAGTTTGCTGCGTTGCTCTGCAAGGCTGTTTAGCAACTCTGGGGGGGCCGAGGAGTGCAAAGCTTCGTCCTGAACTGCAATAAATGCGGTAAGCTTGCCCCAATAATTTTTAAGAACCTCCAAATTGCCTGCCACAAAACCGATTGGATTGTTGATGTCATGGGCGACGCTTGCCGCCAGTTGGCCGATACATGCCATCCGGTCCTGCTGCAAAATGGTCCCTTGTTGAACCTGTAGGTTATTGTAGGCCTCTTCCAGTTTCTGGTTGCTCGCGGCAAGTTTCAGGTTCAACTCGCTCAACTCTGTGGTACGTACTGCCACCCGCTGTTCCAGGTGTTCATTCAGAACGACAAGTTTTTCCTCTGCCCGCCATCTTTCCGCAACTTCGCGTTCCAGTTGCTTGTTCGTGCTGGCCTGTTTTTCAAATTCCCTCTCCAATTGCTCCCGCTGGTTCAGGAGACGGCGTTCAACCCGGCCTAGCACTCGGTAGGAATAGATGAAAAAACTGCCACACAGCAGCAGGCTGAAAGAAGCTACCTGAACTGCAAATGCCCGTATGTTAGCGAGTTTAGATGTAGAATCCATCACCGTGACAAATTCCCCGACGGTCATTCGTGCAGCATCTTGCAGGGGGAAGGATTCGACCCGGTAGGTACGATCATTGATATTGATTCTTTTGCCATATTTTTTTGAGTCGAAGTCAGACTTAAAAAGATTTGCAACATCAGGGAACGGTATAGGGGTCGTGATATCGGCCAGCACCATGTCTTGGAGAAGATGCCAGTCGGCGGTGCGCCCCATCGCCTTCATTTCCGCTTCCCATGCGCCACGATCAAGATATTTTTTTTCTAGTAATACGGCATAATCGGCCTTCGTGATGGATTTAAGCTCCTGGAGGATGTGGTTGCACTCTTGTCCCAGCTCGATGTAGCCGATCAGCTTGCCGTTGACCTTCCATGGAGAGACAACTCGAAGCGTGAAGCTTCCGCTGTGTCCCAGTTCCAGACCCGAAACGGTTCTGCCCAGTACCATCGCTTGTTCTTTGGTGAAACGTGGCTTTACCGGGGTTGTATCTTCGGGATTGTACACCCGCAGAACCATGGCACCGTTTCTGTCGTAAAAGTAGAAATGGGTGATCTGCTCATAATCGAACAACCGCTTGAATATGGGGGTCGCATGCAGCAGGAGTGCTGCTTGATTGTGTGTCTGCATGGCATGCTGAAACTGTTTCTCATCTGCAATAAATTCAATGGTCGAGGACATAAATCTTGTGCGGTCGGCAACAAGGTTCTTTAATATTTGCTGAACCTGCACATGGCGTTTTTGCATGCCTTCCTCATAGTGAGCCATGCGCAACCAGTAGCTACTGTATATAAATGTCCCTGCCAGGATGAGGAAGGTTAACGTTAAGGGGATAAATACTTGGCGTCTGATTTTATTTTCCTGCATACCTACTACCTTGTCTTGAGCGTATCGAAATTTATCATGGGGTCAAAACTGATTTGCACGATATGTGCCTGCGCTGTCGTTGGGGGGGTGCCCATATATGATGATTTAGATTTTAAAATTTCCTTTCCCAAAATTACGATGGAGCCATCAATGATGTCAAGTTCTCAGAATAACCTGCTCCCCAACCTGCCATCGTCAAATCTAAAAATTTTCGACTCGTTTTGTATGGCAAACCCAATATTTTGCAGCTGAAGATGTTGTCTTTGAAGCGCCCCTTGCCGTCCATGCTTGACGTTCCAGGCCTTGAGGATGGCGGTGAACGCATCGCTGGTGAACTGGCAGCCCCGGCGGTGTTGAAGATTTCCGGCGTGCCGAACTTGAAAAGAGCCTCCTGCTGGTCCCGATGCTCTTGACAAACATAGCCGGCTATGTATTAATATAGCCAGCTATGTAAAGCTTTGGGGGAGATCGAAATGCACGAAAATTTTTGTTCCAAGCTGAACTATCTGGCCCGTTTGCTGCTCTCCAAAGTGAACGAAGAAACCAGCAGTTACGGGGTCAGTCAAGGCCAGCTACCCGTGCTTTGCTGCTTGAACGAGAAGGAAGGGCAGACCCAATCCGAACTCTGCAAAAACATCCAGGTCGAACAACCGACCATGGCCAACACTTTGCGGAGAATGGAGCGGGATGGCCTGATCCGCAGAAGTCCCAGCGAGCACGACGGCCGCCAGTCGCAGATTTTCATATCCAGTGACGTCCGGCCTCTTGTTGAAGCTCTGCAGGCAAAAAGGGACGAGGTCATCTCCTGGATGCTGCGGGACATGACGGTGGAAGAGCGGGAGATGTTCGAACGGCTGGTCGATAGGGCCGTGAAGTCATTGGATGAACGGCCCAAGCAGGCTGAACGAAAAAAGGAGGAGGCGTGAAAACTTTTGATGTTGTCATTATCGGCGGAGGCCCCGGCGGTATGAATGCGGGGATCATGCTGAGCAAGGCTGGCAAAAATGTCGCCTTGATCCAGGAGGAGCCGGACTCTTTCGGCGGCATCTGCCTGAATCGCGGTTGCATGCCGACCAAATCCTTGTTAAAGGCTGCTACCGCCTACCGGTATGCCAAACAGGGAGAAAAATATGGCCTGGACCTGCAGGCGGGCCCTGTTGATTTAGCAAAAATGTCGGCCGTAACTGAATCCGATCTCCATATGCTGCGTGGCGCGATCCAAGGGATGATTGCGGAAGCCGGGATAACTACCTTTCGCGGAAGGGGCTTGTTCGAATCAAACCATGTAATCGCCATCACCAGGGCTGACGGCAGCAGGGAGGTCGTTGAAGGCGAAGCGATCGTTATTGCAACCGGATCCACTCCGCGGGAACTCCCCACTGCGCCTTTCGACGGCCGGCACATCCTTTCGAGCGACCAGATGCTGAGAAACACCGAGCTGCCGGAGAAGCTGTTGATTGTTGGCGGAGGCGCGATCGGATGTGAGTTTGCCACCTTGTACAGCACGTTCGGCAGCGAGGTCATACTTGTCGAGGCGATGGAATCCCTTCTGCCACGCGAGGACAGGGAGGCTGGGAGGAAGCTGCAGGAAGCCTTTGAAACCCAGGGCATTAAGGTGAAGACCGGAACCTCGATCGCACGGCTGGCCATCGTCGATGACAAGGTCAGGGCGGAATTTGAGAATGGAGACGGCATCGATGCGATCGACAAGGTGCTGGTCGGCATCGGACGCAGCCCCAATATTGAGAGGCTCAACCTCGAAGCGGCCGGCGTGCGGACCGAACGTGGCGCCGTCAAGGTCAATGCACTAATGCAGACCAATGTGCCTCACATCTACGCCATCGGTGATGTGACCGGGGGGCTCACGTTGGCGCATGCGGCGGAAAGGGAGGCGCAACTGCTTGTCCAAAACCTGCTTAAGGGCAATAGCCGCGTTCTCAAGGAATTGGCTGTCCCTCGGATAGCTTTCAGTTATCCCGAAGTGGCTGCGGTGGGAACGTCAACGGAAGGTGACGGCATCAGGGCCTATACCTTGCCCCAGGTGCCCAATGGGCGTTCGGTGGTAGACAAGGTGGCGCCTGCTTTCGTGAAGCTTTTTCTGAAAGAGGAGTCCTCTGAGATTGCGGGAGCCGTCATCATCGGAGAGGCGGCGACTGAAATCATACACGAGATGGCGTTGGCGGTGGAAAACGGCCTGACCCTGCAGCAGGTGGGGAACACGGTTCATGCGCACCCGACCCATTCAAAAAACATCCTCTACGCCATAAACGGTTGTGAATGAGATTGCTAGGGGCATACTTCTGCGAGCTGCCGGTATCTTGATATGCAGTGAGATCCTTCGGATCTACCAACCCTGGGAAAAGGAGAACGAAAATGGCTTACCTCGAAATCACGCTGAAGATCTCCAGCAACAACCGTCCTTTTGCCGCCAAGGTGTACACCGATTACAAAGAGCCGTTCTTGAAACAGATCAAGGGGGCCCAGTCGAAGGAACTGCTCATTCGTGACGAAGACGTTCAGGTTCTGCATGGTTTTGCCAGCACCGCCGACGCCAAAGCCTACCTCGAAAGCGAGCTGTTCAATGGCGACGTGGTGAAAGCCCTTGCCCCTTATCTCGAGGCCGATCCTGATATTCGGATCTATGACGTCATCTAGTTGTAAGTCCGCGACGGGTTCTAAGGCGTCGCGATCCGGCGATGCCGATAGCAATTTGGGAGGTTTTACTGTTATGCCTTTTCTTGAGTGGGTTTGTTTGGACTGCGGCAATGCGTTCGATAAGCCGCGCGATGAAGTTGACGGTGCCGCGACATGCCCCGCCTGTGGTTCAGCCGAGGTTCAGGCGGCGAAAAAAACTGCGTCATCAGATTCCTGTACCCCTAGGGGCTGAAGGTTCTGATGTCGCCAGTTTGGCGGCCATGCGCGGTGGAGGAAGAGTTGAAAAGAAGGGGACCCAAGGGGTCCCCTTCTTTTTAGGGTGAAAAGTGAGGTTACATCATCATTCCCCGGTTCGAGACCATGACGGTGACCGTTACCGATTGTGAGGTGTCCGCGGCACTGGTCGCTTTCAAAAGATACATACCGGGGACGGCGGGAGCAGTGTAGAGACCCGTCTGCGTCACAGTCCCTCCGTTTGTGTTCACCACGGACCACGTCACCGGAATGCTTGCTGTGAACTGTTGGGTGCCGTCGGCCTGGAGTCGAGCTGTATTAGGCGTCACGGTAAAAGTGCTCGCCGGTATGTTGCCAGGAGAGACGATATTCCCCGTCATCATGTTTCCGCCCGCCATATTCCCCATCTGGCCGGTGAACAGGGGCGTACCGTTAACGTACATCATCGTCACGTTGCCGTTCGCGTCGACACTCATCTTCACGTCGTCAAACATCCTGTCCATGCCGTTGCCGATGGTGAAATTGCTCGTCATGGGGTCCTGGTTGGCGACGCCATAGGCGGTCATCAGGGGGGCCAGTTTCTGCCGCACCGTCAGACGCGCCGTGCTCATGTTGGTGAACATCGACCTCATCTGCGTCCCGTTGGGGTTCATGTAAAAGCCGTTCAGAGAAGACATGTTAGTGAAGGCACCGGCTTGGGCGACCATGAGATTCGTCATGGGGTTGATGTTAGCCCGTCCTGGACCGTTGCTCATGGAATACATAGAGCCTGCCCTTAACAGGAAGGGGGGTGTCTTTCCGCTCACGTTGAAGGAAAACGCGCCGCTGCCGGAGGCGATCTGCTGACTCATCTCCGGATTGTTCGCAGCGTCCTTTAAAAACACCGTACCAGTCATCGGCGCACCGGTCGCCGCCACCCCGGAAACCGTAGGCGCAGGAGAGCTGCCTCCTCCCCCGCATCCAGTCATGTACACAGCAAGAACAACAGCTAATAGTGCGTAAGTTAAACATTTTCCACGTTGCATGTTGCCTCCTTTTGCTGATGGTTTTGACGCCCTAGGTGCGGACAAAGGAAGATTCTACTTCATTGCCGTTGGCGGTCAACATCGGATAGTGCTTTGTTCGAAGGTTATGGTAGAAGGTAAGGGCCCGGGACGTGGTTGGGTGACCGCGGTGAATCGCAGGGCCAGCCGATGGCAGGTTTTGACAAATATAAGAAATGTATTTATAGTGCCGTCTAATTCTGTCCCCCTCTGCATCGAGATCACAGTCCGGCTGCTGAACGTCGCGAGAGTCGATATCTAGCAGATTCTGTCACTTGGATTCGATAAACACCCACCTAACCGGCTGCACTAGAAAGGCCAAATGGCGATCATAAACTACAATGACAAATTCTTTAAGGCGGTGAGCAATTCTGAAAACGGCGAGGTAGATGAATGCACCATCTTCCATTATCGGCAAACAGGCAACCTGGTGTGGGGCACATACCAAGGGGGGAAAGTGCAGTTGGGAACGCTTGTCGCCAAGGTTCTTCCAGATCTTTCTCTTGAAATGAGGTACAGCCATGTAAACATCAATGGCGAGATGATGACAGGCCTGTGTCGATCAACTCCGCAACTGTTGCAAGATGGCCGCATCAGATTGAATGAGAAATGGCGTTGGAGTTGCGGTGATTGCTCAGAAGGTGAATCCGCCGTGGAAGAGGTCTGAAAGCCGGAAAACGGCACAACTTCAGAAGTGGTCATCTTCACCTTTGACATTCAATCCAAATATTTATATATTCCTTTCCATGCCCCTTCTTCAAAAGATAACAGTACCCTTCTCCGCAGCCGCTTCGCTGGTTTCGACTTCTCTCCGTTTCTGCCTGCGTACAAAGAGCGGGGTTGCGCTTCTCCTCGCACTGCTCGCGCCTTCTCCAGGCTGCTGCGCCACGCACCATGCCCCTTTTGCCGGCGCTAAGCACGTTCCCGCCATTACCGTCTACGTCGGCAGCGGCTGAAGCTACTGCGCCGAGGTGGAAAGTTATTTCACCAGCAAATCGATCCCCTTCATCTCAAGGGACATACGCACGGACAAGGAAGCTTTACGCGAATGGCGCGACCGCTACCACGGCGACATCGTTCCCATTACCGTCTTCGATGGCGGCAAGATGATTGTCGACGGAGGGGACATCCCTGCCATCGAACGTGCTCTTCGCAAGTTGAGCAGTAAGTGAAGCTTGTGCCGGGTGAGCAAGGCACTTGGCACAGGTTAGGCAAAAGCAGGGTTAAGTGATGAAAAGATATGTTCTGTTTCTCGTACTCATTGCCTTCATTTGTGGCTGGGGGGGGCAGCACCGCCGGGCGGATACGTGGCGAGGCGATCAGAAAAGGCGGTTACCTGCCCCAGGGTACCCGCCTTTTCTGTGTCAATGAGTGGTTTTTTTCGAGCAACCCGCTCGATTGATTGCCTGTTGCCAATGTCGAGGAGAAGCGAGAGCTTGCTGCTGTCTGTTTTTAAGAGAATTGGCAGCCGCCGCTGCGTAATGACTTGTTATTTAGGTGCCTATCTCTGATAAAATTTGCGGAGATAGTCTATGAAGAGTATATTTCAATGTCTACAACTTAAGAACTCTCAGCCTTTGAGTCTCGCTCTCACTGTATTTCATTACCTTACCGCATTTTCCTGGGCAAACTAATTGGCTGAAAGCATATTGATAGAATTTCATCAATGTGATAATTTCACGAGTTATTTTTATGCAAACATTAATATTTGACGATGTGTCTCATATGGGTAAAGATTATTCATGCTTCGGGGCTTGTTAATGTCACGTCTTGCGTCTCTCTCAATCCGGTCACTTTTGCTGCTGATTACATTCGTTGTGGCATTGCCTGCGGCGGTGATAATCCTTTATTCGGGGATCGAGTTTCGCAATGCAATGCTCGGAGAAGCTCAAAAAGAGACAGTCAAATTTGCAGAGACAATAGTAAATGAGCAGCGGAACCTAGTTGTCGCCGCCGAACAGTTGATGACTGCATTGGCGCAACTTCCCGAGGTGAAGGTACGCGACAGAGCGAAGGTTGAATCGGTCCTTAAAGAGTTGCTCAAGTTGAACAGTATGTATGCAAACATCACCATCGCAGACCGCGATGGTAGAGTCTGGGCCACGGCTGTCCCGGCACTCATGCCACTAAAAGTCTCCAACCGGCAATTCTTCAAGAGCGCCCTCGCCACCGGCAAGCTCTCCTCCGGCGAATACATCGTAAGCCGCATCACCACCAAACCCATAATCAACCTGGGATACCCGGTAAGAGACGACAGGGGAGCAATCGCCGGAGTCATCGGAGTCGCCTTCAACCTCGAGAACTACCGGCATTTGTTGCAGCAGATGCGCCTGCCGAAAGGATCCAGTTTCGTCATCATCGATCGCCGCGGCATCATACTAGCCCGTGGGCTGACCCAGGGAGATTTTGCAGGGAAGCCCTACACGGCGGATTCGTTTCGTGCGATGGCGGAGGGGCCGGACGAAGGGGTAAGCGTCAGGAAGGGGCTGGCGGGTGACAAAAGGATAATCGCCTACCGCAAGTTGTACCTGCCCGGGGAAAAGACGCCGTACATGTACGTGACTGCAGGCATCCCGGTGGACGCGGCGACGCAGAAGGCGAACCGGGCGCTTCTTTTCAGTGCCTTGCTTTTGTCGTCGTTTCTTGCCCTGGCCTGTCTGGCCGCGGTGCTCATCGGCAAGCGGTGCATCGCGGACCGCTTCCGGCTTCTTGAGGAAGCGTCCAGGCGGGTCGCCGCGGGCGACCTGGGTATACGCGTCTCCGGCGCGGTGGTAGGCGGCGAACTTGGCAGCCTCGCCCAGACCTTGGACGGCATGGCGGAGCAGCTTCGCGCGAGGACGGATGCACTGGCTCACAGCAAGATGTTCATGAACACGATAATCGAGACGGAGCCTGAATGCGTGAAACTCCTCGACGCAGAGGGGAGGCTGCAGATGATGAACCGGGCCGGCCTGAAGATAATAGAGGCCGATTCGCTGGCCCAGGTTCAGGGACAGTGCGTCTATCCGCTGATAAGTCCCGAGTATCGAGACGCATTCATCCGTTTGACCGAGCGCGTCTTCGAAGGCGTGGCCGGCAACCTGGTGTTTGAGGTGGTTGGCCTCAAGGGGGGACATGTCTGGCTCGATAGCCATGCCGTTCCTTTCCGCAACGACCAGGGGGAGATCGTGTCGCTTCTCTCCATCACCCGCGATGTAACGGAGCTTCGGAAATCGGAGGAGGAGCGTCGCGAGAACCTGCTGCTTTTCGAGTCGCTTATGCGTCACTCGCCCATGGCGATCCGCATCTTTGACGGCGCCTCCGGCAAATGCATCCTGCTTAACAAGGCCACGGCCGATATCGCGGGCGGCGACATAAAGACGATGCAGGAACAGAACTTCCGCGAGTTGAAGTCCTGGCAGGAAAGCGGCATGCTCGCCGCTGCCGAAAAAGTGCTGAGCGACGGCATCGTCAGGGTAGTCGAGGCCGACATCCGCACGAGCTTTGGGAAAGCGGTCGTGATGTCCTACATCCTGTCCAGGCTCCTCATCAAGGACAAGCAACATCTGCTCGTCGTCGGCCGCGACGTCACCGATGAGAAGCGGCTGACTGCGGAAAAGAAGAAAATGGAAGCCCAGATGCTGCATGTCCAGAAGTTGGAGAGCCTCGGGGTACTTGCCGGTGGCATCGCCCACGATTTCAACAACATCCTGATGTCCGTCATGGGGAACGCAGAACTGGCGCTGTTGAATCTCCCGCCTGAGTCCCCTGCCCGAATCAACCTGCAGAACATCGAGATCTCTTCCCAGCGCGCGGCTGACCTGGCCAGGCAGATGCTGGCCTATTCCGGCAAAGGGAATTTCGTCATCGAGGAAATCGACGTCAACAGGCTGATAGAGGAGATGAACCACATGCTGGAAGTGTCCATCTCCAAAAAGGTGACCATGCGGTTCACCCTCGACAGCCATCTGCCGCTGGTCTCGGTCGATGCGACGCAGATCCGGCAGGTGATCATGAACCTGGTGATAAACGCCTCCGAAGCCATAGGGGATCGCGGCGGTGTGATATCGATCTCCACCGGTGTCATGGAGTGCGATGCCGCCTTTCTCACCCGGTTGTGGCTAAACGACACGCTGAAGGAAGGAAAATACGTTTACTTCGAGGTTGCCGACGACGGGTGCGGTATGGAACAGGCTACCTTGACCAAGATCTTCGATCCCTTCTTCACCACCAAGTTCACCGGGCGGGGGCTTGGTATGGCTGCTGTTCTCGGCATCGTAAGGGGGCACAAGGGTACCATCGAGGTTCACAGCGAGCCGGGCAAAGGCTCCAAGTTCACGGTCTTTTTGCCGGCGCTTCCTCCGGGCACGCCGCGCCGGGAGCAGGAGGCGGAGGTGGCTCAGCTGACCACCGGTACCGGTACCGTGTTGCTGGTCGACGACGAGGAAACCATCCGCAACCTGGGGACGGAGATGCTGCAAATTCTGGGATACAGCGTGCTCACTGCGGAAGATGGGGTGGTTGCCGTCGACCTTTTCCGGAAACACCGCAACGACATCGTTTGCGTCATCCTGGACCAGACCATGCCGAATCTTGACGGGGAACAGACGTTCCGAATCCTGCACAGCATAGACCCTTCAGTCAAGGTGATAATGTCCAGTGGCTTCAGCGAGCAAGACATCGCCGAGAGGTTCACCGGAAGAGGTTTGGCAGGTTTCATACAAAAGCCGTACAGGCTTGCCAATCTGAGCCGCATGCTCCAGGACCTGGGCTGAATCCGACCCGGCTCGGCGGCCATTCGGCCCACCGCATTTGTCTTTCCCAGCGCCTAATCCAGGCTGTCCCTCTTTTGCTTGCCTTCCGCCCGCAATTATCTTATTTTAATTGCCGTTTTCCGGTGACCTGGGGCAGACCTGCCCCAGGATCTCAAGAACAGCTACGGAGGGATTATGTCGACACCACTGATTGCTCTGGCAGTGATTCTCGCGGTATTCGCCGTCGTGTTAATACCTTTGATGATGGTGAAGTCGGGCCAGGAACCAATCGACGAGCCGCGGCACGAACACGGGAGCCAGGCGAAAAAGTCCCACAGGAAGAAAAAAAGACGCTGAGCGGGGCGTCCCGTCAAGGGATGATCCGAGAAAGGAAAGAGATGAGGGGGGAAAAGGCGATCGACGAACTTCTGGACCTGGTCAAGCAGCAGCAGGTTTTCCTGGAGATGTTCGTCCGTTCCTGGATCGACGACTATCGCTCCAGCGGCGGCGCAACCTTCTGCGGCAAGGGGTGCCGCAACTGCTGCAGTCTTGCCGTCCATACCGGCTTTGCCGAGGCACTAGCCGTCGCCCGCAACCTGGATGAGACACAGGGAAGGGCGGTCGAGAGCTACGCGGTCAGGCTGCGGGACCTGTTGCAGGGTGTGAGCGAACTCCCCGACTACCTGCGCCTGCACCGGCAGGAGATGGGGTTTTGCCCGTTTCTGACCGATGGCGGCGACTGCGGCGTCTATCCGGTCCGTCCGCTCTCCTGCCGCTCGCTCATCTCCACCCGGGAAAGCGTATGGTGCGGCGCCGACTTTGCTCAGGTCCCTCCGGCTGAGCGGGAAGCGTTCGTGGCCGCGCTGGACAAAAAGGTGGTCGCCTTCCCGAGCCACTACGTCGCGGTGCTGCAGGAAAGCGGCAAAGAGTTGGAGTCTGCCGGCGCAAAGACCATGCGCGAGTTATTCGGCTTCTCTCTCTACGGCAACCTTGGTGTCCTGGTTCATCTATGCCGCAGCCACGACCTTGCAAAGGCTTGTCTGACCGGAAAAGATGCGGCTGTCGGCTGCATCGCCGGGGCGGGTTTTGATCATCCGCTGCTGCTTAACGTCACCTAGCGGAGCCAGCCATCAACGGGCGATGGCGCTGAACTCGACCCGGCTGCGGGGGGCATTCTCCTGCGCGGGGAGGCGGTAGATGTCCTCGCTCCCCTGGAACAGCCGCTCGGCTGGCAGCCCTCCTCTTGACACCAGGTAGTTGAAGACGGCTGCTGACCGCTCCCGGGCGAGTGACTGCAGGTCGGTCTCCGCAACGACCGTGTTGGCGATGATCAGCTTCCTCATCTCGTTTGCCGGCAACTCCTTCACCAGCCCCAGCGCGTTTCGCGGCTTGGGGAATTTCTCCTTCTTGTAGACCGCCTTCAGCAGCTTCGTGTACTCCTCTTCGGAAAGTTTCACCGCCGCGCCGCTCTCACCCTCGGCCGACTTCTGTTCCTTTGCCAGGTACAGGTATTTCTCGTGCTGCAGCTTACGCTCCAGCAGTTCCTGCCGGTACCCCTCCGGGTCCTTTGCCTTGTCCACGAACCCCTTGATCTCCATCTTCACGCCGGGGCGGTCCGCTAGCACCTTGGCCAGTTTTTCGAGTTTCTGGGTCTCCCCTTGCGAAAGCGAGCTGGAACCGGGCTCGAACTGGACCATGCTGAAGTCCTGCCCCCCCCCAGTGAGCGAGGACAAAAGCGCAAACGGCGAGGTCGCCGCCTTCACCAAAAGATTCTTCAACACCTGTCCGATCAGTCTCCAGATGCTGAACTGAGGGTCGTCGGTGCGGCCGGTGACCGGGAGGTCAAGATGTATCTCCCCCTTGCGGTCCTTAAGCAGGGCGATGGCCAGGCGCACCGGCAGATTGGTCGCCTCCTTGCTCTCCACCTTGTTGCCGAAGGTGAACTGGTCGATGAAGATCCGGTTTTCCGAGGAGAGCTGCTTTTTCTCGATGAGGTACTTGAGGTCGAGGAAGAGCTTCCCCTTGTCTATTTCGTAGCCGAGGTAGGTCCCCGAGTACGGGGTCACGGGGGAGAGCTCGATATCCCGGAAGGAGACCTTCAGGTCGACGAACAGGTCGTCCCGCAGCGGGTTGAGGCGCCCGGTGATCTGCATGGGGGAGTGATTTTCCAGGGTCCCCCTCAAGTCGACGTCGGCGAACTTCGACTCCTCCGACGACAGCCCGCTCACGCGCCCTCCCAGATTGTAGAAGGTGCTGTTGAACGTCTGCGGCAGATGGTTGTCCGTGAAGGACAGGGTGCCGTTTTGGATGGTGACGCTGCTGACAGATACTTGCCGACGCGGTGGCGCGGCGGCAGGAGTTGACGGCGCCCCGTCTGTCACCGCAACTGCAGGGGGCGCGGCAGTTGCAGCGGCCGGTGGCTGTGTGGCGGTCGCCGGCCGTTCTGCCGCCTGCTGTGGCGTCTCTTCCTTTATCAGGTCCTGCAGGTTTAGGCTGCCGTCTTTTCTGATGATGATCCGGGAATAGACGTCGTTCAGGGCGACCTGCCGGATGCTCAAGGAGAACGGTTCCAGCTCGCCCTGGAATTCGTCGAACTGCAGGCTCTCCCACTTCAATAGATCCTGGTCGGCCACCGAGTCGATGCTGTGGAAGTCTCGCACCCCCGCACTCCCCTTGAATCGTCCCGTGGTCTTGCCGTTTCTGGAGGCGACGTCGAGGTTTAGGGATAGGTCTGCGTTGCCGTCGATGACGAAGAAGTTGAAGGAGTCGGGGAAGTACGGTTCGAAATCCCGGATGGGGAGCCGCGCGACGCTCAGCATCCCCTGGTAGCGAAACGGGGCCGGCGTCAGCGTTCCCCTGGCCTTGAGCGCAGTGCCTTTTCCGTAGCTGGAGACGAAGTTCATCGGCATCGGCGCGAATTTCGGCCCCTGCAGGTTGGAGAGGGTGAGGCTCGTGTTACGCAGCGTGAAGCGGGGAGGCTCCTCGTAGGTCTTGTCCACGAAGGCGAGCTTGAAGCCGTCGAGCTGGAAACGTTTGACCAGGTAACTGAACGCCCTGGATTTGCCGTCGGTCTCCTTGTGCGCTTTGTGGGGCGTGGACGGCTTGGTTTCTGGCTGCTTCGCCAGAAGCGAGAGGGGCGACAGCGACCCGTCGGCCTCACGGGACAGGGAGAGATTCCCCCGTGAAAGCCTGATCTCGCCGACCTCCAGGCTGTTGGAGCTTTGCTGGAAGCTCGCGTCTTTTACCTGGAGCGTCGCCAGGTCGAATCCGTCATTGCTGCCGTAGCGGGCGGAGAGCCCGTCAATGGAGAGATCACCTTTTTGTACCCTGAGCCCGTCCGGCTCGGCGTAGAGGATTGCCGCCGAGAGGCCGACCGTCCCCTGCACCGGCGCGGTCAGGTACTGTTGCAGGTAGGGCCAGAAACGCCCAAGCCTTGCTCCGGCGATCTGGAGCGATGCGTTCAGCGACACAGGGTTCACCGCGAACCCGCCGCGACTTTTTAGCGATGCGTTGCCGTCAGCCATAAGCGAAAGGTCGTAGCCGGAGGAGCGGCCAGGCCTGGTGTCGAAGTTCTGCAGCGCGATTTCGAGGTTGGAAACGGTGCTGCTGAAGCCGCCTTTGGGGACGGCGTCCCTGAAGTGAACGGTTCCATTGCTGCTGACAAAGGATTTCGCTGCAAAGGCCGATTTCTCATTTCCCTTCTCACCCTTGGCCTCCTTTGATTCCTTTGGTTCCTTTGGCTTTTCTCTGCCCGCAAGTATTCGCTGGTACATCCAGCGCCCCTTGCTGTCGCGGTCGACAAAGAGCTCGATTCCGTTCAGGGCGATGGAGCCGAACTCGAAAGATCCGGCGAGCACTTCGAGCCTGTCGGCCTTCAGCTCCAGCGAGGGGAGCCGCAGCAGCGGTTTGCCATCCGGCAGATCCACCCGGACTTCAGCCAGCCCCGCCCCCCCTTTCAGGGTCAGCTCCGGTTTCTTCTCCGCGGATACGCGGTAGGCGAGATCCAAGTCGAGCGTGAGCCGCCCCGAGGTCAGTGCGACCGGAGGTGGGACCGGCGCATAGGCAAGGTACTGGGGGAGGTTCAGCCCCTTGAGCCCGATGCGCACCGACATTTCCTGCGACTTGCTGAGGGGCTTAAGCTTTCCGGCGAAGCTGAAGGGGGCGCCGTCCACTACGGCAGCCAACCGGGGGTCGACGTACCTGTCCGCGAGGTAGGGGATGTTGCTTATGAATGGGATCGTGAGCTGCAGGTTGCGGACGTCATGTTTTCTTCCTCCTGCCGCCCGGTCCTCAAAGTCGATCGACCCGTTCTTCACGATGATGTTGTTCAATGAAAAAAGGAGGGGCTTTCCTTGCTCCGGTTTTTCCCCCTTGGGTTGCCGCTCGATGATATCGCTGAAGTTGAAACGGTTGGGTGCGGTGCGGACCAGGCTGAAGCTGGGCGTATCGAGCGCGAGCTCGGAAAGGATCAAGGCCCGCTTGTACACAGATGCCAGGGCGAGTGACGCCGTCGCCTCTCGGAAAGCGAACAACGGTGGCCCGGACTTTTCGGCGATGGCGAAATCCCTCACCGTGGCGGTAAGGGTGAAGGGGTTGATACTGACAGAAGAAATGCGCACCTCGCGCCCCGTCGCTTCCTTCAGCGCGCTGGCCGCCTTGTTCCTGACAATGATCGGCAGAACTGCTGTCACAAATACGAGAGCCGAAATGACTATTGCCGCAGATATAAGCAAGTATTTTGTTCGTTTAGACACATGCACCTCACGCCAGAGAGAGTCGTACGCTAGCCTTTCTATTATAAGCTAGCATGGATTGTCTGATAACGCACCTCTAACCGCGGCTAAAAGAGCAGCTGATGAAGCTATGCCAGCAAAAAAGCCCGTTCCGGGCACGCGGAACGGGCTTCATCAGTTAAAGATTTGTCCTGCCCGTCGGTATTAAAAGATCAACGCGGCGTCGTGGCAGTTGGAACAGGCGCGATCTTCCGATCCAACGATGCTTTTCCACCGCCGCCGACGATAAGAGCCAGCGCCATTCCCACAACAAGCAGGTGGTATTCGAAACCTTCTCCAGCCTGTTTGCCGGCCCAGTTCATGAAGAAGCCGTTCGGGAGGTGAACCATGACGATGGCAACGACCATGTTGGCGAGGATTCCGAAGGCGGCGATCCTGGTGCAAAGGCCCAGGATGAGCCCGAGCGAGCCGAGGAATTCGGCGCAGATGGCGAGGAATGCGAACAGCATCGGGATCTTCATGTTCTGGGTGAACATCTGCATGGTGCCGGAGAAGCCGGAACCGCCAAACCAGCCCAGCATCTTCTGCGCACCGTGGGGGAAGAACACGATGCCCAGGAACACTCTGACTATGGCGAGGTTGATGTCGTCGCGGGATGCAAGGATCCTTTTGAACATGGCTCACTCCAATTGGATTTTTTGTTCTGCAACTGTTTCGCCGGTAGCTGCGGTTTAGTGGGAACCTGAAGGTCGGGGGGATGGGAAAGCGGAGCTTGCAGCGCGTAAGCAAGGGCTAGATGCGCATCTAGCCCTTGCTCTTGCCGGGTTACCTCTGGAATAGGGAACCTTTTTCGATCTGATCTTTGCGGATCTCGTATTCCTGTTTATTCATCTTTCCTGCCTTGTAATCCTGATCGAGTTGCTGCATCTGGCGGTGTGCGTTGTACTCGTACGCTCCTGCGCCGAGCGCCGCTCCGCCTAAGGCCCCACCTGCAGCACTACCACCGCGGCTGCTGCAGCCCCACGTCATGGCAACTAAGAGCAAAGCACCGATAACGCAGATTTTTTTCATAGTTTCCACTCCTTTTAGAGGTTATTGGACACCTTGGAGATCATAGCCACAGATTGAATTATGTCAATTTTGTCCAGCTCTGGTTGCCGCCTCACCTGGGGCTGCCTTTAGCAACCACCTCCGTCAAAAGGACCGGCAACCCCGACCTATTCCGGAACTGACGCCCCACAGGGAGGCCTGCCTGTCCTGTATATCAGGTTGTCCGCGTGCAAAGGTTTGAAAAAGCGAGACTTTGGTGAGCTGGGTCACGCCCGGCTAGTTGCGTATGAGTTATGTTTGTCTCGCACTTTAATTAGATGGGAGGGAACTAGCATGTTCCGGTGCCTCACCCTGCTTGCGGGAATTACCGCTATCGTTATCCTCTGCGCGTCGCCACTTTTCGCCGGCACAAGGAGCGCTCCATCCTGTGAGCTGACCGCGAAGGAACGCTACACCTACTACGAGATAAACGGTAAAGACCTGAATGGCCTGCGCAGGGAGATGAACCTGAGGGGGACGGTAGGGACCGACGGACGGGTCTATTCTGCCCTTACCAGTTGGGACATCAACTTCGCTTATGACATAGCACATGACTCGGGCGGGTACCGGGTCAAAACAGCGAACACCACGGTCGATATCGAGTACCGCCTGCCGCGAATAGGGGCGGCTTGCGCCGACCCGGAACTGAACCTGGTCTGGGCGCGCTATCTTGAGCGCCTGCAACAACACGAGTTTGGCCACAAGAATTTGGCGCTCCAGGCTGCTTCAGAGATAAATGAACTCCTGGCATCGTTGCCGGCGTTCCCTACTGCAGATGCACTGGCTGCGGAGATCACCCGGATCACGGACGACAAGTTCAAGGTGCTGAAAGAAAAGCAGGTGGAATACGACGACGAGACAAGGCACGGCGAGACGCAAGGCGCCATACTACCTGGTCACGAAACACATTTAGCCGGAGCATAAAAAAAGGGTTACAGAGAAATCTGTAACCCTTTTTGCTGCCATCTCACATGGCAGGCTGAAGGCTATTACCTTCCGCCGGTGCCCATGCCGCCGCCGGTTCCGGTCGTTCCTCCGGTGCCCATGCCGCCGCCTGTTCCGGTCGTTCCTCCGGTGCCCATGCCGCCGCCTGTTCCGGTCGTTCCGCCGGTACCCATGCTACCACCGCTACCGGTTCCCATGGTTCCTCCAGTGCCCATGCTACCGGTACCTTGGTTGTAGGTGCCAGTGCCCTGATCGTAGGTCCCTGTACCCCTCTGCATGGTCCCGCCGGTCCCCTGGTCATAGGTCCCAGTGCCCCTTTGCATGGTTCCGCCGGTACCCTGGTCATAAGTGCCGCCGGTGCCTCTCTGCATGGTCCCGCCGGTGCCCTGGTCATAGGTCCCAGTGCCTCTCTGCATGGTTCCGCCGGTACCATGGTCATAGGTTCCAGTGCCTACGCTGCCACCGGCGCCGGTTCCCATGGTCCCGCCGCTACCGGTCTCGGGCCCCACTTTTTCCACGGTAAAATCTTGTCTGGTCGTTGTATGAGCCCCCATGCCACTGGGCATTGTAGATTCCGTCAAGCCGCCACCAGCCGTCCCTCTTGCACTACCTGCTTTGTGAGTGGTTTTGTGATGCGTCTTGGAAGCCTTGCTCATTGTGCCGGTTTTGTGATGTGTACCCGAATGGGTCCTGGTGCTGTCGGCGTAGCCTGTGCCTGTTGTCAGTCCCATCATGCCTACGATGGCTATCGCGGTGAATAACGCCCTTCTTACTGTTCTCATTTGGGGACCTCCGTTCCCCGGCTGTCGCGCAGCCCGGGGGGGCATCACATGCACCACTTTTCTTGTTGTACCTGCGATGCCGTTTCAGTTGGTTTATCACCAACTCCAGTCCGTTGTGCTTATGGGCATAAGCCGATACCGCTCACACCCCGCCTTCACTGCTTTGACTAGGGATGCAGTGGAAGATTGCATGCATCTCCCCCGCACCTTTTCTTAACGGTAGCACACGGAGTTTAAAAAGGCAACGAGCGTTATGGAGTGTAAACTATTGAAAATACATACTTATCGTTGCTTGTGTTCTTGCCGCTGCTCCGTGTGGCTTCCCTGTCGGAAGGTGTGGAAGTGGGCGAAGTCGGGATGGTTTTTTGACGGTGGTACCTGAGATGACGCAAAAAAGCCGCCTACACAAACAGGCGGCTTTTTGACGTGTAACTATGCAACGACACTGCTACTCCTTCTGGGCGGTCACCAGCTCGATGAAGCTTCCCAGCAGCGAGCTGTTGAACGCTCCTGGTTCCTCCCGCATCGCCTTGATCGCTTCCTGATGTGAAACCGCCTTGCGGTAGACCCGGTCCAAGGTGAGGGCGCTGTACATGTCGCACATGGCGGAGAGCTGGGCGCTGCGGGGGATCTCGTCCCCCTTGATTCCTGTGGGGTAGCCGTTGCCGTCGTACCTTTCATGGTGGTGGCGCACGATGGTCAGCGACATGTCGCCGAATCTGCCGCTGTCTTTCAGGTATTCGTACCCCTTCTGGGTGTGCTGCTTGATCTTGTAGTACTCGACATCGGAGAGGGCGTCAGGCTTGTTCAGGATATCATTGGTGACGAATATCATCCCGTAGTCGTGGAGCATGGAACCGATTCCCACGTCGACCAGTTCGTCCGGGTGGACCTGAAACAGCTTCTCGTGGGCGAGCAGGTTGAGGGCGGCAACCTGGACGCTGTGGGTGAAGATGTACAGGTTGTGCGCCACCACGGATCCGATCGACTTCAGGGCGTGTGGGTCGTGGCTCAGATACTCCATCATGTGCTGCACCAGTTGCCGGCAGCGTTCAAGGTTCGAGGCCTCCTCCGGGGCCTCGAAGGCGTCCACCAGGTAGTTGATGGAAGTCTGGTAGAGGATCCTCCCTTTTCTCTCGCTGTCGAGGTCGTCCCTGTTCAGCATTTCCTTCAGGCTGTTCTCCAGGTAGGAGGAAATCTCAGCCATATCCCCGGACCTTGCGTACAGGAACTTGCTGCCGTTTCGCTCCATTCTACTGTGGTCTGCGGTGGAAAACTTTCTCTCGGCGTCTTTGTACAGGACGTAGTTCCCCGCTGTCTTCATGAAAAGGGGCACGGACGGGAAGTAGTCAGGGTCAATGCTGTCAATGCTTATGGCCCTCCAGTAAAGGTCTTTCATAACACCCTCTCTTCATCTCTTAGTGCCTTCCGCCGCACTCTCAACCGTGCTGGAAGGCTTCACGCCATCCTCTGAGCCGCGCGTCGCGCCCGCTCATATACTACTCGTCAAAACAGGGCAAAACTAAAGTCAGTCTGTACATATATCGGGTCTGCCGGCACATACTGTCAGTCTTCTTGCTTGACACCATGTCTTCAGGTTGTACCCTGAACGCTGAAGATTCCAGGGGTTACCAAAGGGAGCATAGGAGGGCAAAAGCGCCGGCCGCTTGGGCAGAGGAGGAGCGGAAATGAGGGCAACGACCAACTGCAACATCTACCTCCGTAGCGCCCCCACAAGGGGCGTTACCGACAGCGCGAGTATTCTCCCCAGCGGCACGCTCGTCACCGTAGAGAAGGCGGAAGGGAGATGGCTGCTCGTCACGGCTCCGGGCGGCGCCACCGGGTACGTCCCCAAACGCTCCATTTGCCTGGACGACCGGGAGCATCTCGAACTGTCCCAGGTCCTGCTCGGGGAACTCGAAGCGGTAACAAGCGCGCGCCCCCATCCCTGTCCCCAGGATATGCAGCAACTGCTGGAGGAGCGACAGGACGAGCAGAAGCTGGAGCGGGAGCGGTGGACGGGGTATCTTCAACCGGAGCATAGAAAAGAGAAAGAATACGCGAGCATGCTGCCTCTGCTCCATGCGGCGAGGCTGAAAGCACTTTGTCTTTCCGGCGGCGGGATCCGTAGCGCCACTTTCAACCTCGGCGTTCTGCAGGGACTGGCGAAGATGGGCGTCCTGAAGGAAGCCGATTACCTGTCCACCGTTTCCGGAGGGGGGTACATCGGTAGCTGGCTCTCCGCGTTGGTGACATGGGAAAAAAAGGGCGACCCTGCGGCGTCCTTTGAAACTGTCGCTAAGGCTCTTGCAGACGAAGAGCCCCAGGCGAAGGAGCCTTACCAGATCAGGTTCCTGCGCGACTACAGCAACTACCTGACTCCCCGGGTCGGGATACTGAGCGTGGATACCTGGGCCATCGTAGGGACCTACCTGCGCAACCTCATTTTGAACTGGCTGGTGCTGCTCCCGCTGTTCGTCGCCCTACTCCTGCTGCCGAGGATAATGGCCTATTTCGCCTCCGGTGACGTCATCGAGCTTTTGCAGCAAGTGGTGAAGCAGCTGCCGGATGCAACGGCGCTGGCACCGTTCTTCGCCGTATTCCACGACATCTCAGGCATGATCCGGGTCTCGGGCCAGCAGTCGACGGATGGGGCGGCGCTGGCGCTGTGCTTTCTTTTCGTTGGCGGCCTCTGCGCCATATCCCCCATCGCCCATACCGTCAACAACCTCCCCAGCGTCAACAATTTAAAGCAGTCCAAGCTCCGTTTCATGTTCGGGTTCCTGCTGCCGCTTATCTGCATGGCCTGCTTTCTCTCAGCTTTCTGGGGGTACCGGTATCGACTCGGATGTAGCGGATCCGCTTTCTGGCCCTTCGTCCGGTTCGGCATGGCGGCGCATCTGCTCGGCTTCGCGGTGGCTATAATCTGTCGCTTTGTCAAAGCGGAGTGCCGGGAGCAGGCTAAGAAAGAGGGGGTGGCGGAGAAGGGAACCAGGCTGTTGCTGGCGCTTTTCTGCTGCGGTGCGACCGGAGCCGTGGCGGGGTCGCTCGGTTGGGTTGCAGTGGCGAAGCTCATGCCTGCCGCCCTTCAAGCTGTCCCGTACCCGAAGCTCTTGTTCGTGACGGCATCGATCCCGATCATTCTCGGCATCTACCTTCTGACCATGACGCTCGTGGTCGCGCTGCTGTCGCGGTGGACGGGTGAACATGACCGTGAGTGGTGGGGAAGGGCGGCAGGAGTGGTCCTGCTCGCAGCCGTAGTTTGGGGCGCGGGGATGGCGGTCGTCGTCTACGGGCCCTGGTTCATCCTTCCCGGCGCCAGAGAGTTCTGGCAGTACCTCTATGCCGCGGCGGGGGGGATCTCGGGCATCGTCGCGGCCAAGCTGGGGAGGGATCCCTCCACCCCGGCCCTTCGTCCCGGGGTCTCGATGGGCGCCTACCGCACCACGCTGCTCTCGGCCGCTGCAGCGCTGTTCCTGGTTTTCCTGGGGCAATCGCTTTCTCTTTTAACCAGCTGGATCCTTTGGCTTGTTCTCTATTGCTCCTCAGCCGCGCCCCAATGCCTCCCGTTTCCCCTGGCGCCGTGGCCGGCGACTCCGTCCGGCAATGTCCCCCAGGCCCAGTTCGACTTCAGCTGGCATCTGTACCTGATCGACCACGGCGAAATGCCGACGGTCTGGATCATGCTCGTCGCCGCGGTTTTCATTTGCCTGCTGATGTCCTGGATGGTCGATATCAACAAGTTCTCCATGCATAGCATGTACAGGAACCGGCTGGTCAGGTGCTACCTTGGGGGAGCGAGGAAGAAAGGGGTGCGGGAGCAAAATCCCTTTAGCGGGTTCGACCGCGGTGACGATATCCGGATGGCGCAACTCCCCAGGCGTCCTTTTCACGTGGTGAACATGGCCTGGAACATGGTCAAGGGGAACCGGCTGGCCTGGCAGCAGAGAAAGGCCGCCTCTTTCACCATGTCGCCTCTGTTTGCCGGCAGTGAGATCGATGCCGACCCGTACCGCAAGAGGGGCGGGGAGCCCGGCGGGTATCGCCGTATCGAGGAGTACGCCAAGGGAGACAAGGAAAAACCCCAGATGATGCTCGGGACGGCGATGGCGATTTCCGGAGCCGCGGCGAGCCCGAACATGGGATATCACTCCTCCACCCTGGTTGCCTTTGTCATGGCGTTTTTCAACGTGAGGTTGGGATGGTGGCTCGGTAACACGGGAACCTGCATGGGGGACGCCTGGCGCAAGAGAAAGAGCCTCTTTTCCCTGGTACCACTGATGAAGGAGACCTTCGGCTTCACCAACGAGGGGAGCAAGGACATCTATCTCTCCGACGGTGGCCATTTCGAAAATCTGGGTCTGTACGAGATGGTGCGCAGAAGGTGCCGTTACATCATCGCCTGCGACGCTGGGTGCGACTGCCAGTCGAATTTCGAGGATCTGGGGAACGCGGTGCGCAAGGTACGGGCTGACTTCCAGATCGAAATCGAAATCGACATCGCGGCGATCAGGGCTAAGAGGCTGCATTTTGCCGTGGGCGAGGTCAACTATCAGTTGTGTGACGGAGTCGAGGTCAAAAACGGCAAGCTTTTGTACCTGAAGCCGGTGTTGACCGGGGACGAATCGGTGGACATTTTCAACTACGACAAGATGCATGACGAGTTCCCGCACGAGCCGACCGGCGACCAGTGGTTCGACGAGGCGCAGTTCGAAAGCTATCGCAAACTTGGAGCGCATTCGCTGGAATATCTTCGGGAAGAGCACGAACTGACGCTGGAAAAGCTTTTTGAAAAGGCGGAGAAGATGCACAGGTTCGAAGTGCAGAAGGTGCATGACGAGGAGAAGGAGCTATCGAAAAAGGCTCCGTTCGGGACGGGATGAAGCGGCGCGGCATCACCGGTGAAAGGGGACAGGGAATCGTCCGCCCCCTTTTCGTTTAGTTCGTCATTGCTCCACCAGGTAGTCCGCTTCGGCGCTTCCAGCGTTCTCCTTGTTGATGAAGGGGGTCTCGGGGAGGATCACCGTGTAGTTCAGCTTGCCAAGGCGCAGTAGCTGCTCCGGTATCCCGTACTTGACCGCATGCCAGATGCCGGTCAAAACGACTATCCTTCGCCCCGGCTCCTTTGCCAGGTAGCGCGTCATGGTGAGGGCCATGCCGCTGTTGCGCACGGTCTGCGCCTCGCAGAAGTTGCTGAACATCTTTCCGTTCTCCCCGTGGTGGCGGACCCCTTGGAACGATTTCCTTAGGAACGCGATCTGCGGGTTTCTCAGGTCGCAGCTGGTTCCGGCCGGCAGGTCTCCCTTCTCTTCTGGTGTGAGGGAGTTGAACCCTTGCTGCGAGACCTTCCTGACAATGTGAAGCGGGACGTTGAGCGCGATCATCGGGATGTGGTGGTCCCGGGTATAGAGGAATATCTCCCGGTACAGGGGCCAGTCCGACCAGTTGAGCTCGAATACAGCCTGAATCACCTTTTCGCTCAGTTTTCCGGCGCTCCAGGCGTCCAGCTGCGGCTGGAAGTCCGACTGGATCATCTCCACTCCTACCGCCAGCGGCACGCCGCTCTCGTTCAGGGAGCGTATCAGGTCGAGCTGCAACTCGTGGTGGTACTCGTTGTCGTGCGACTCACCTACTATGATCACCCTGGACTCCTTGGCCGTCGCGGCAAGTTGAGCGACGGTGACTGTCTCGCCGTCGCTGGTCCTGGTTATCAACGTGTGGGCGCGGGCCTCGACGCTCAGGCAAAAAAGCGAGATCAGCGCCAGAAGGAACACGTAGGAAGGGGCGCGGGACATGTCGGACCTCCTTTGCGTGCGCCCTTGCCGCCAGAGCCGTCGGTTTCTGCGGCGGCGGTGGGGTGGTCGACGGGCGGTGTGATGGTGTTGGATTGTTGGGGGTGATTAATGTATCGGCCTATTTTAGCAGATGGATCGGGAGGGGCCAGCGGGGGGGATTAAACGGGAGCGCGGCCCAGCGGCACGCGCTTCTCGCCAGGGTGATGCTTCAGATGGGGATCGAGCGGGAGTGCGGGACTGGTGCACCTAGGCCAAAATAGATCCTCTTGTGGCTCAAGGTGCAAGAAGACTCCAAGCGCTGCCAGGTTCAGTCTGAGCCCGTCAGCCCTTTTTCCATAGGGTCGCCAGCACCGTTTGCAGGAGGTCCAACCGGTACGGCTTCGAGATGAAGCCGGCGTGGGCGTCTTCGCCAATGCAGGGGCGGATGTCCTGATCCCCGTACCCGCTGCAAAAGAGCACCGGGAGCGAGGGGGTATCCTTGCGCAAAGCGCGGTAGGTCTCGAGGCCGTCCAGCTCCGGCATGGTCAGGTCCATGAGCACGAGGTCTATCTCGCTCTTGCGCTCCTGCCAGGTCGCCAGCGCCTCCTTGCCGTTTTTGGCGGCGACCACGCTGAACCCCATGCTGGAGAGGAGGTCGCAGCCGACGGCCCGAAGTTCTTCCTCGTCGTCGACCAGCAGTATCGTCCCATGCAGCCTTGCCGCCGCTTCAGGCACTGAAGAGGTGGAAGGGGCGTCTTCGCAGTCGGGGGGGGCGCATGGGGGAAGAGGGAAGTAGACGCTGAAAGTGGTCCCCTCCCCGGGGGTGCTGCGTAGCTGCAGCGCTCCGTCATGGGATTTGATGATGCCGCTTATCGCTGACAGCCCCAGTCCGCGGCCGGTGAACTTGGTGCTGAAAAACGGTTCGAAGATCCGCTTCTGGGTCTCCTGGTCCATGCCGCACCCGGTGTCGGCGACCTCAAGGCACAGGTAGGCAGCCGGGGGGATCCGGTTGCCGAAGCAGTCCGCCTTTTGCTCTGCCTTACGCACCGTCTTTTGCGACAGGGTGACCTTGACCTCTCCCCCTTGCTCTCCCAGCGCTTCCGCCGCGTTCACCACCAGGTTCATCACGATCTGCTGGATCTTCGCCTCATCGCAGGTCAGCTTCGGCAAACCGGCGCCGAAGTCGCATTCGATGGCCACTTTCTTGTTGAACGCGGGCTGCAGCATCTGCACCATGTCGCGCACCAGCGCGGTGAGGTCGATCTGCGACTGAACCAGCGGTGCCTTTCCCGCATAGGTAAGCATCTGCCGGCAAAGGTCGGCGGCTCGACTGCCTGCCGACTCGATCTGGTCCAGGTGATTGATGATCTGGGCACTGGCTTCGTTGTCCTTGGCAAGCGTGCAGTGCCCGAGGATTATCATCAGGATGTTGTTGAAATCATGTGCGATTCCGCCGGTGAGCACGCCGAGGCTCTCGAGCTTTTGGGCCTGCAGCAGCTGCTGCTCCAACTCCAGCCGGTACTCCTGGGCTTTTTTCCGCTCGGTGACGTCGCGGGCCACGTGGACGCAGGCGACGAGGGTCCCCTCCTCGTTGTACAAAGGGGATAACGAGATGTCGAAAAAGCCGCCCAGGTTGCCGACCTCGACTTCCTCCGCTCGTGGCGCCCGGCCCTCTTTCAGGCTCTGGAGCGGACAATAGGGCGGGGGAGACGACAGGTTGTGGAAGACCTCGTAGCACTTGCGTCCCGGAAGCTCCTCCGGCCGGATGCCGCAGTACTTGGCCATGGCGCGGTTGGCGCGCGAGATGGTGTGGTTGGTGTCGGTGATGAAGATCAGGTCCGGGATGGAGTCGAAGGTCTGCTCCCACTCGCGCTTGCCGCGGCTGACCGCCTCATAAAGGAGCTGGGGAATGGCGATGGTGTTTTCGTCGCTCACCATGATAGCCCCCATATGGCTGCTGCGGGGCGTTTGGGGGAGAAAAAGACCTCCTGGGGCAAACGGTGCAGGTGAACCCCAGCGTCCTGCCCGGCGAGGTTTGCTTTGCCTGGGGCAACTGTCATTACTGCGGTCGTGTTACGGCGCACGACTGTCAAAGGGTAGATAGATCCGATTGGCCCGAGTATGTGACAGTACATGGACGATACCTCCTCATTCGGACCCCAGTCAGATGAACGGCTGGGTCCAGAACGCAAAAAAAGCCGGGAGCGGAATATCAAAAGGATATTTCGGCAACCCGGCTGTCTCTGGGAGACCCTGTAGGCTTTCCGCCCCATCCTCGCGGATGGTTGAGTATTATCGTCTATCCCTGTTAGGGAAGGTTATGTTGTTCAGATTATGCACAGGTGGGGAAATTATGTCAATGGCTTTTGCTGAGAGATCAACCTGATCCGCTCAGACAGTAGGCTACATCAGAAATAACGGTTCCAGAGCAGCGTCGCCTCCCGCACTGAGTGCCCCTCGACCTCCTGATAGCTAAGTTCCAAATTCACCGAGTCGTTTCGCGTCAGCCGGAAGTTCTGCGCCAAGGTTCCCTTGACTGCCACGCGCTCGTCCCCCAAAAGGTAGTAGAACGCCTCCCCCTTGAGCTGCAGCTTCCACCAGTCGGTCAGTTGCTCCAGTGCTCCCAGGCTCACCCCCGGCCCGGCCGCGACGTTCCCCGCAAACCTTCGCCCAGCGTTCAGGTCCACCTCCCCCAGGGCGTGCAGGATCCCGCCGAAAGGGGAGCGCGCGGCGAACCCCCCGCCGGTGTTGACCCGGAAGATGAGGGAGTCCCTGCCGTCCTTCATCGCCTCGGTGTCCCAACCGGCGGCCGCCTTCCAGGAGAGAGGGGTGAAGAAGCGATCCCTGGGGGAGGTGGAGGCGATGTCCACCAGGTGCAGGCTCTTCAGCCATAACCGGTCATGCTCCGGCGCGTAGCGCAGCGTCGTGTCCAGGAACTTTATCTGCGCTCCCCGGATGTACCCCTGGTCCGGGTCGAGCATGTCGTGGAACGCGGGCTGCAGCCGCAACTCGCCGAACCACTCGTCCCGCCGGACGCCGCCCCCCGCTCCCAGCTTGAAGGTCCCGTGGCCTACATCGGGAGGGGGCGGGGGGGCGACCGTGTAAAGATCATCCTCCCCCTTACCCATCCGGCTCCTTTGCGCCAGTATCTTCAGGTACAGCTTGTTGAAGTCGTCTTTTTCCAGCTCTTTGCGGGCGTACCGCAGCTGGACCATCTCCGCCGCCAGGTCCAGTACTTCCCTCTGCTGCTGCACCGACGCGCCGGCTCGGGCCGCCTCCGACGGTTCGCTTTTCCCTTGCGCCAGTTTCAGCGCTGCCTTTTGCCCTTCAGCGTCGAGTAGGGAGGCCATCTTCACGATACGTGCCCCCTGCGACGGGCGGTAGACCGCCTCGTCCACGATCCCGTTTTCCCTGGCGAGCTCAATGGTGTCGGTGGGGAGGACCCAGAGGCCGGTCCGGTCGCTCAAGTGCAGGGTAGGGCGTGCCGCCTCGATCAGGAATAGCAGGTTGAAGGAGCAGTTCTCGTCGAGGAAGAAGTACTGCGAGGAGATCCGCTCCAGCTCCAGAGTGTGCAAAAGCATCCGGTCCACTTCCTGCTGGGAGAGCCTGAGCCGGTACTCCCACATGTCCCGGTGCTCCAGGTCGCCGTACTCCTTCACCTTCAAGTAGTAGGGCATCAGGGAGTAGTACCCCTTGTACTTGCCGCAAAGCCCCTTGTAGGCGTACAGGAGCCCGTTCTTGTCGTTGGCGTCCGCCGCGTAGTTGACGGCGAAGGAGATGAGGTTGCTCTTGGTGGGGCCGTCGAACCTGAGCAGGGTGTGCCCGAACATCGAGGCAGGGCTGTTGATGTGCCCCACGGGAAAGACCAGCACCGCCGAGCGAGCATCGACCGTTTGCAGCAGCTCCTTTTGCTCCGTGCAGGTCGCCTCCGGGAGATCCTCCGGGCTGATCCCGAGCCTTTCCTTGAGCCACTGGAGCCTCGCGGGGAAGCGGCAGATGGGGTGCTCGCCGTCACCGGTAAGGGGACGGAAGAACCCGGCGATGGTGGCCTCCAACTCCGCCTCGGGGTTTTCCCGCCCCTGCGGTGAGAGGAAGAAGTTGGGGTCCGAGATCCTGCTCTTAAAGCCGCCGAAGGTCTTCTTGTAGTGCAGGAGGATGTGCCAGTTCCTTTCGGAGGCAAGCCCCATGCTGCGGGCGCGGGCGATGAGGAGGTCCGGCTGGGAAGGAGGCGCTGCTGCTGCGGGGGAAACGAGGAGCAAGAGCCAGAGCGTGGCGAAAACGGCGCTGCGGGTGATGGCCATGGAAGGAACCTGCTTTCGGGACAGGAAGTCGGGCGGCATTCGCCCGCATTAAAAAAAAGGTGCACGGCGAACGCCGTGCACCCTGCATTGACCAATGGGAAACAGAGTGCTACCTGGTGACCGCCACCGAGTTGTCGATGACCTCGGCGAGGACGATCTTGTCGGAGGTGAAGATCTTGTTGAAGTTCGCCTGTAGCGTCGCCTTGTAGGCGTCGCCCTGGCCCGGGGTGACCCCCAGCATCTCGACGAAGGTGTCCAGGGTCTCGCCCTTGCCTATGGCGATTTCCTTGGCCAGGTTGTCCATGTTGGCGCGGACGAACTCGTTCAGCTTCTCGTTTTGCGCAATTTTGCTCGGTTGCTGGCATTCCGAAGTGCCGGAAGAGATGCCGAAGGTCTGGGAGCCGAAGCTGCCGTTGGTGGTGGACTGCAGGACTTGCAGCACGATGGAGTTGTCAGCCTTGTTCTGGAACAGCAAGGTTCCGAGACCGCAACCGGTGTTGGTGTGAGCCTGGGCGGCGTAAGATGCGCCTGATACAGCAAGACTCAGAAGAAATCCCAGCAGAAGTTTTTTCATGTTCCTCTCCTTGTTAGAGAATTTTGACTTATTATAGGGGAGGGTTTGTCTCTGTCAATGAGAGGATGGAAAAAGTTTTTTCAATAATTGCACGGGAGTTCCCCTTGGGGTGGGAATCTTCATTGGATGAGGAAGCTTGGCTTGGAGAGGAAGCGTCCCCCTCCTGCTGGAGGGGGACCAAAAGTGCGGATGGAACGGATTATTTCGCCCCGAAGACGAAGTAGGAGAGGGAAAGCAGGGCGAGAACCCACATGCCCCCCTTCATCTCCTTGATGCGCCCGGTGGCGCCCTTCATCAGCGGATAGGCGATGAAGCCGGCGGTCATGCCGACCCCGATGTTGTAGGTAAAGATCATCAGCACCACGGTCAGGAAGGCGGGGATCAACTCGGTGAAGTCGTCGAAGTCGATCTTCGCCAGCGGGCTGATCATGAAGGAGCCGATGACGATCAGGGCAATGCCGAAGGCGTGCGCCGGGACCACGGTGAAAAGGGGCGCGAAGAAGAGGGCCAGAAGGAAGAAGAACGCGGTGACGAGCGCGGTAAAGCCGGTGCGCCCCCCCTCTTCGATGCCGGCCGCGCTCTCGATGTAGGCGCCGGTGGTGGTGGTTCCCAGAAGAGGCGCCGCGACGGTCGCCAGCGCGTCGGCGAGCATTGGCTTCTCGATCTCGGGAAGGTTCCCCTTCTCGTCCAGAAGGTCCGCCCGCATGGAAAGGCCCAGGAGCGTCCCGACCGTGTCGAGGAAGGCCATGATGAAGATGGTCAGGATGATCGGGAAGAAGCCGGGCGACAGCGCTCCGGCGAAATCGAGCTGGAACAGGATCGGGGAGATGTCGGGCGGCAGGCTGACGAACGACTGCGGCAGCGGCGTCACCTTGAGCGCGATGGAGGCGATGGTGGTGACGACGATGCCGATCATCATCGCGCCCAGCACCTTGCGGGAGATGAGCACCACGGTCAAGAGGAGGCCGAACACGGCCAGGAGCACCGAGGGTTGGGAGAGATCCCCCAGCTTCACCGGCGCCCCGGGGACTCCGAGCACCACGATGCCGGTCTCGTTCAGGCCGATGAAGGTGAGGAACAGGCCGATCCCGGTGGCGAAGGCGCACTTGAGCGACAGGGGGATCGATTCCGCGAGCCAGCTCCGCACCTTGAACAGGGTGAGCAGGGTGAAGAGGACCCCGGCGAAGAAGACGGCGGTGAGTGCGGTCTGCCAGGAATATCCCATCACCTTCACCACCACGAAGGCGATGAAGGCGTTCTCGCTCATGTAGGGGGCGATGGCGAAGGGGCGGTTGGCGAAAAAAGCCATGAGCACGGTGCCGAAGACGGCGGCGATGATGGTCGCGGTGGTGGAGGGGCCGCGCGGGATCCCCGCGTTCTCCAGGATGGCCGGGTTGACTATGATGATGTACGCCATGGTGAGGAAGGTGGTGAGTCCTGCGATGACCTCACGCTTCATGTCGGTGCCGTAGCGCTGGAACTGGAAGTAAGATGCTATGCGGGAGGTCATGCTAGTTCTGCTCCTTCATTGCGTAGAGCGCGGGGAGGTTGCGCCAGTAGCCTGCGATGTCCATGCCGCAACCGAAGAGGAAGCGGTCCTCTACCTCCAGACCGACGAAGTCGGCCTTGGCGCCGGGCGCCTTCCTGTCGTGGATCTTGTCTACCAGCACCGCGGTGTAGACCGCGGCGGCGCCTTCCTCGCGGCAGTAACGCTCGATCTCAGCGAGGGTCACCCCCTCGTCCAGGATGTCGTCCACCAGGAGCACCGTGCGCCCCTTGAGCGACCGCTCCGGCTTTACTTTCCAAAGCAGGCTCCCGCCGGTCAGCTCCGCGCCGTAACGGGTGGCGTGAAGGTAGTCGAGCTCCAGCGCGAAGGGGAGTTTGTCCACCAGCTTGCCGGTGACGAACAGCCCGCCGTTCATGATGCAAATCGCCACAGGGTCGGTTCCCGCCAACCGCTCGGTTATCTGCTGCGCCATGCGTGACAGCGCAGCGTCGACTTCCTGTGCGGACTTCAGACAGTCGGCCTTCTGCCGGATGTCCTCCATGTCTTTCAGTAACATTGACGCTCCTTGGAAACTTTTGTTTCAAGCCGCGGAACGATAGCAAATTTTCTCCGTAAAATCAATTAATTGTACTTTAATTAGCTTTGACTCGAACGGGGTTGCGGGCGGGAAGGGGGAAAGGGAGAGGAAGAAGGGGGGGCGGGTATCTCCGCCGCATCAGTCGGCAGCCCCCTCGACAAAAGCGCGCTCCAGTGCCTTGCGGTCGATCTTGCCGTTGGAATTGACAGGCAGGGAGGGGAGGCAGCTGATCTGCTCCGGCACCATGTATTTGGGGAGATGCTCACTGCAAAGGGCTGCGAGCGTTCGGGGTTCGAGCGTGGCCCCCTCGCGCGGACAGACGTAGGCCACAATCCTGCTCCCGGCCAAGTCGTCCGGGACGGCGACGACGGCCGCCTGCCGGACGCCGGGGTGGCTGTTCAGGATGATCTCGATCTCGTCCAGCTCTACCCGGAACCCCTTGCTCTTAACCATGTGGTCCCTGCGGCCGGCGAAGACGAAGTTGCCGGCGGCGTCCACGCGGGCCAGGTCCCCCGTCTTGTAGACCCTGGCGTGGGCGGAGGGGTTGCGCGGGTCCGGTGCGAACTGCGCCTGGGTCCTGCCGCAGTCGTTCCAGTAGCCTAAAGCCACGGTGGAGCTCAAGACGTGCAGCTCCCCCTCCTCTCCCGGTTCGGTAATCAGGTTCCCCTCCTCGCCGATGGCGAAGACCTCGAAGTTGGGGAAGGGGTTCCCGATCGGGATCTTCCACTCATTTTGTTCCAGGAGGTCGGGAACCCTGAAGCAAAGGGAGGAGTTGGCCTCGGTCTGGCCGTAGATGTTGTAGAAGGCGGCCGACGGCATGCACCTTTTCAGAATCTGCAGGTATTTGACCGGCATCAGGTCCCCGGAGAAGTGGACCAGGCGCAGCTTCTCCAGGGTGAGCCGCTCCAGCGCCCCCTGGTCGGCGAGCTTGGTCAGAAGCGACGCCACAGAGTTCCAGACTGTGATCCCCTCGTTCTGCATGAAGTCCGCTAGGCGCACCGGGAAGGCCGAGAGCGCCTCCGGGACCAGCACCACGGTGGCACCGCTTTTCACGGCGCAGAAGATGTCGAAGATGGAGAGGTCGAAGTGCAGCGGCGCGTGGTTCGCCAGGCGGTCGTGCGGGGAGATCTCGAAGAAGCGGGCCGCCATCTCCACGAAGGTGAGCGCGTTCAGGTGGGAGATCACCACCCCCTTGGGAGAGCCGGTGGAGCCCGAGGTGTGCAGGATATAGGCTGGGGCCGCGCCGCAAACGCCGTCGTCGGCGGGGGAGTCGCAGCTCTCGCCCAGCATTTCGTCCCAGCCGCTGCAGCTTATGCTCTGGCCCGGGGGAAGGACTCCCGCCGAAGCCCCGGTGACGATGGCAGCGCCAAGCGGCATGGCCTCACCCGCCTCGGCGACAAGCCGCTCCAACAGTTGCGGCGCCGTGATGATGGTCTCGATGCCGCAGTGCCTGATGATGGAGCCCTGCCGCGCCGTGGGCGCCGCCGGGTCGAGCGGCACGTAGATGGCGCCGGCTTTCAGGATGCCGAAGACGGAGACGATGGACTCAAGCGACTTGTTGAGAAGGATCCCGACCCGGTCTCCCCGCGCCACCCCGCGTCCTTTAAGCAGAGCGCTCAGCCCGTTGCTCTGCGCCTCGAGCTCGGCATAGCAGAGTTCCTGGTTGCGGAAGGAGACGGCTGTGTTGTCGGGGAAGGTGGCGGCGCTCTCGGTGAGTAACCGTTGCAGTAGGTACATACTTTGCCTCACTGGCCCCTTCTGCTAGAGCCCCAGGAAGGTGGCTATGATGTTGCGCTGGATCTCCGAGGTCCCTGAGTAGATCTTCCCGGCGATGGCGTCGCGCAGGTTCCTCTCGAAGTCGTACTCCGCGCTGTAGCCGTAGGCACCGTGTATCTGCAGCGCGTCGGTGCAGTTTTGCACGTAGCTTTCGCTGATGAAGAGCTTCGCCATCGCCGATTCGAGCGGCGCCCTTTTTCCTTGCCCCTTGAGCGCCGCCACCTGGTGCAGCATCAGGCGCGAGAGCTCGATGCGGACCTTCATGTCGGAGATCTTGTGGGAGATGGACTGGCATTTACCTATCGCCTGGCCAAACTGCTGCCGCTCCTTGGCGTAGGCGACGCAGTCCTCGAGGATCTTGTCCATCGCCCCGAGGTGCGCGGCGAAAAGACAGCTCCGCTCCCACTCCATCTCGGAGTTGAAGATCGCCGCGCCGCTTCCATCCTGCCCTAGCCGGTTCTCCTCGGGAACCTCACAATCCTCCAGGAACACCTCCCCCAAAGGACAGGTCCGCAGCCCCATGGTTTCCAGGGGGGTGCCGGTGGAGAAGCCATGGAACCCTCTTTCCACGATGAAGGCGGAGACGCCTGCGAACCCCTTCTCCCTGTTGGTCACGGCGAACACCAGCAGCAGGTCGGCGATCGGTGCGTTGGTGATGAAGGTCTTGGAGCCGTTCAGGATGTACCTGTCCCCCCGCTTTTCCGCGCGGCACCTCATGCTGAAGGCATCGGAGCCGGCATCGGGCTCGGTCATGGCGTGTCCCCCCCTGAGGCTCCCCGCGATGAGCCCGGGGAGGTAGCGTCTTTTTTGCTCTTCGGTCCCGAAGCGGTTGATGGGGGACTCGCAGGTCCAGACGTGGGAGTTCAGCGAGAAAAGAAGGCCGCTGTCGAGGCAGGCGTAGCCGAGCCCCTCCATGGTGGCAATGGCGGTCATGGTGTCGAGCGCGAGTCCCCCGTACTCCTCGGGCATGGTGATCCCGGGAATGCCGAACTCGGCGCATTTCTCCCAGCCGCGCTGCGAGAACTCACCCCTTCTCTCGCGCTCCTTGGCCCCCTGGTTCAGCTCGCGCCGGGCGAACTCGACGGCCATCTGCTTGAAGTTCCTTTGCTCCTCGTTGAAGATCGCTTCCATGGCTGGCCTCGGGCGGCCGGGTAGGCCGGGTAAGTGGAATCACAGGGTGAGAAAAAGCGAGGCCAGTCCGTAGTATGGGGGAAGCCCCGCCTCGCATTTCAAGGCGTTGAAGGTGGCCAGGGAAATCCCCAGCAGCTCCCGGACCGACTCGATGTAAGCCCGTCTTGTCTCCTGGTCCAGCGACTCTTTCAGGTTCGGGCAGGCGTAGATCAGGCATTTCAGCGGTCGCTCGGCGTGCGGCAGCAGGCAGCCCCGCTCTCCGAGGTGGGTGCATCTACCCCTTCTTAAGCGGCCGGTTGGAGCCGTCATTGTCGGCTTTTTCAGCCCGGCCAACGCGGACTCGATGCGGAGCCGGTAGTAGGCGGGGATCGGCTGGAGCGGCTGCAAGGAAAACGCCTTGACCTGCTTGTGGCTGTACTTTCTCAGCCAGAAATCGATGGCGGTGAAATACTGCTCTGCAGGCTCGCCGCAGCAGGCGCCCTGGCAGCTGTGGCATCCTGCGAAGGAGGGAAGGTCGAGCCGAGCGATCCGCTCGTGGCAGCTGATGCGGTTTGCGTCCAGCTTTTGCAGCGCCTTCCTGGTCGGCTCGGATACCTCGTGCTCTTTGTCCAGGATTCCCTGCGTCAGGGCAGAGATCCTCTGGAACTGCCGGTAACGCCGGGAGAAATGCCAGAAATCGTGCAGGTCCTTGGCCATGGCCGCACCCTCTTACCGGTCCTGCTCCGCCCGGTCGCGCTTGCCCCGGGCCATCCCCGCGAGCGCGTAGATCATCGCCCACGCGGCCAGGTGCGAGGAATACCCCTGCGGGTCCTGCCCCGGGTAGACCTCGACGTAGTCGAGCCCGCTGATCCCGGAGGCTCCGATACTGTGCAACGCAGGCAGCAGCTCGCTGGGGAGCAGCCCGTTGAAATCGGCGGGCCCACCGGGGTTGTAGCCGGCATCGATGCAGTCGCTGCAGATGGTTACGAAGACGTGCCTGGTGTTTTGGTGCGCGATCCTTATCGCCTCCTCGGTGACAGCGGTCATCCCCCTTTCCCTGACTTCCCTTATGGTGATGACGCGCGCCCCCATGCTCTGGGCGTACTCGTACTGGGCCGGCGAGTTCCTCGGACCGCGGATGCCCAGGTGCACGATGCTCTCCTTGCGGACCTGCGGGATCTGGGAGATCCTGTGGATCGGGCCGCATCGGGCCAGTTGGTCGCTGCCGAAGGATTTTGCGTTGTCCAGGTGTGCGTCCAGGTGGATGATGCCGATCTCGCCGTCGCTTCCCTCCGCGAGCGCCCTGAGGATCTCGGGGGTGAAGGAGTGGTCGCCTCCCAAGACGAAGGGGATGCTCTGGCCGCGGTAGATCTGCTGCATGGCGGCATGCACGTTTCGCATGGTCTCGGCCGGGTCGTTGGGGTGGACTGGGACATCCCCGATGTCGCCGAGCGTCAGGTGGTCGAACAGGTCGATCTCGTATTCGGGAAGGAAGCCGCCGTAGCGCGCCGAGGCGTGCCGGATGCTCCTTGGGGCCAGCTCGCATCCGGTGAAGGAGCCCCAGGTGACGGTTCCCTCCCAGGGGACCCCGGCGATGACGACGTCATAGCCTGCCGCGGGTTTGTTGAAGTTGAGGACCGGTACGCCGAGAAAGGAGGGGGTGTCGCCATAGACGGTGGGGAGCGATGCCTTCCTGTTTGGAACCATCGGGATCTCTTTGCGGTTCATCGTGACTCCTTTCCGCTTGCCGCGGTCTCAATCTGTCGTATCGCCGGTGACGTGCAGTTTCCTGGATAAGAGCAGCCGGGTCGCCCTCACCCGGTTCAGCTCACGCCAGCGCAGGGTCCGGTGCACCCACAGCGCCGGGACGTTGTCCGACCAGAAAAAGCCGTAAGCCTTGGTGTACCCCTGCCTCTTCAGCAAGTGGAGCGCGCCGTTTTGCAGCGCGGCGGCGAGGTTCCCGCCGCGGTTATCCGGATCGACGAACATGTCGAAGGTGTAGACCTCTTCAGGGGCGCACTTCACCCCCAGCCACAACTCGTCCGGGTGCTTGTAGCCGTCGTTGCCCGCGCTCGAGTCGGCGCACCAGATGTCTCCGTACACCTTGTTTCCCTTGACCAGCGCATAGCCGCGGTAGCCGCGCTTCAGGTAGTTGAGCGTCTTCAGCTGCCTGCTCCTCAGCGGGTAGGCCAACGGCCGGTTCTGCAGCAGTTCCGCGGTGAGTTCGACTACCTCCTCGTCCTGGGGGCGGGCAAAATCCGCCACCGGCCTCAGGTTGTCCAGCTCTATCTCCACCGGCACCGCCTCGCGGTTCAGGTAGATGGTTTCCCGCAGCAGGCTGTGAATACTGCTGTGTCTTACCGTATCCAAGACCTGGACCAGGCGCATCTTGCAGTACTGTAGCATTGGCTCCCACTCCTTTGCCGCGTCACTCCTTGGCTGTCAGCTTGCAGTTGATGAAGTTGACCACCGAGCCGATGGTTTCGAAGTTCTCCGGAACGATCTCTGTGTCCGCGATCTGAAGGTCGAATTCCTGCTCCAGGTAAGCTATCAGCCGCTGCACCCCCAGCGAGTCGACGATCCCTTTCTCTATCAGGGAGTCGGAGGGAGAGAGCATGACCTTGGAGCCGTGCGTCATCATCTCGTTTTGTATGAAGCTTCTGACTGTTTCTGTGAAGTCGACCATGGCTGCCTCCCGTTGGATCTGGCACTGGCGTCTCTTGTGACCAACAGGCACGTTGGTGGAAGCTTAGAGCCGCAGGCGTTGTCCGTGCTGTGTGTTTTGTATGAGGTGCTGATGTTGCCGGTTGCAGGCTGCACTGGGGCGTAGTGCTGTTTGATAGATTAGAAAGTTGTAATTTAACACGTCACCTAGTGTACATTTAGGGGTCGTTGTGTCAAGCGCGGGGGGGAGTGCCGTGGTCGGTGCCTTTTTTGCTTTCATAGCGCTTCCCAAAGATGGTACTTTGGCCCAATGTCACGCAAAAGCATTGAAAAAAGACGCGCCCTTTTGGCCGGCGAAAGCGGCGTAGAGCAAAGAAGCAGCGGCGGCAGGCTTTCCTGCTGCCTGGTCTACCCCAACCGCTACCACTCAGCCATGAGCAACCTCGGCTTCCAGGCGCTCCACGCCATGATGAACGCGCACCCGGAGGTCGTTTGCGAGCGTGCCTTCCTCCCGGATCGGGACGAACTGGCGGAACTGGAACGGACCGGCGGCACGCTCCTCTCTCTGGAGGGACAGCGCGCGCTTTCTTCCTTCGACGTCATTGCCTTCTCCGTTTCCTTCGAAAGCGACTACCTCAATATCCCCGCCATTTTCCGGCTCTCAGGCATGAGCCCCTGGGCCGCGGAGCGTTCCGCGCGGGAGCCGCTTGTGTTGGCAGGGGGAGCGGCGCTCTTTCTGAACCCCGAGCCGGTCGCCCCCTTCCTCGACCTGGTATGCATCGGCGAGGCTGAACCGATCCTCCCGGACCTGCTGGAACTTTTGATGGACGGTGGGGGCTCGCGCGCCGAGCTTTTGCTGCAGGCCTGTAAGATCCCAGGCATCTACGTACCTTCGCTGTACCAGCCGCAGTATCTTGACGGCCGCTTCGCCGGGCTGAAGCCGCAGCCGGGGGCGCCGGAGAGGGTGCTTCGCGTGTGGGAAAAGGAGCTTGACCTAAGGGCGACTGTCACCGAGATCCATACCGACGCCACCGAGTTCTCAGGCATGCATCTCGTCGAGCTTTCCCGTGGCTGTCCCCGTGCCTGCCGCTTCTGCGCCGCTGGCTTCATCTACCTCCCGTACCGCAGCCGGTCGCTTGATGGGGTGAGGGCGGAGGTGCTGAAGGGGGTAGTGCAGGGGAGAAAGGTGGGACTGGTTGCCGCTGCCGTATCGGACTTCTCCGGCATCGGGGATCTCTGCGGCGAGATCGTGGCCGCGGGGGGGAAGTTCTCGGTCTCCTCGTTCCGCATAGACCACCTGGACGACGGGATGATCGAGGCGCTGAAGGCGAGCGGTCAGAAAACCGTTGCGCTGGCGCCGGAGGGTGGAAGCCAGCGGCTGCGCGACCTGGTGAAAAAGGGGATCGACGAGGAGCAGATCCTGGCGGCGTGCGACAAGCTGATCGGTCACGACATCCTCAACCTGAAGCTCTATTTCATCATAGGCCTTCCGACGGAGACCGAGCAGGACCTGGAAGAGCTGGTCCTTTTGGTGACGCGGATCAGGGAGCGGGTGCTGGCAGCGGCGAAAAAGAACAAGCGCCTGGGGGAGGTGCAGCTTTCGGTGAACCCGTTTATCCCCAAGCCCTTCACCCCCTTCCAGTGGTGCGGCATGGAGCCGGTAAAGTCGCTGGAAGCCAAGTGGAAGTACCTGCAGAAGGCGCTGGGGAAGCTCTCGAACCTGAAGCTGCAGATGGAGAGCCCGCGGGAGGCCTACCAGCAGGCACTCTTGTCGCGGGGGGACCGCAGGCTCGCCGAGCTCCTGGTTCTGGCCGACAGCTCCGGGAATTGGAAGCAGGCGCTGCGCGAGACGGGATTCGACTCCGACGCCGAGGTCTATCGCCAGGTCGCGCTGGACGAGGCGCTCCCGTGGGATTTCGTCGATGGCGGCGACTGCGACAGGCTAAAGCGGGAGTACAAAAGGGCGTTCGAGGAAGGGAATTAAAGAGGGGCGTGGCTTAAGATCGCAGGAAGAACTGCGGCGGCAGGGAGGAGTTGACCCTGCCGCCTTTTTCTTTCCCTAGTTGAAGAAGATCCTGGCGCCGACCGTCACCGAGAGGTTGGTCGGGTCGAACTCGCCGCGCTGTCCGCTGGGCGTATCGACGTCGGCGCTGAAGGATTCCACTCCTTTGGCTTCGAGCGTGAGAGACAGCTGGCGGTTCATGATGCAGTCGACCCCGGCGCTCAGATGCGCGCCGACCGTGGTGTTGGTGTACCTGCTGCTCAGGTCGTTCACCAGGACGTCCATGCCGGCGCCGAGGTAGGGGACCAGAAGCTGCCTTTCCGGGAAGCGGTACTGGGCGCCGACGGAAACATCAGTGACCTCGGCGGTCCCGAAATGGGAGGTGTGGAAGGAGGCCCTGGAGACCTCAAGCTCCACGGCGACGTTGTCGTCGACGCCGAAGAGCAGCCCGAGGCTGCCGGTCAGTCCCGCATCGGTGGAGACCACCATGGTCCCTTGCGGGGTGTCGAGCTCGCCTTGTGCCGGGTTGATGATGCCGATCTTGCCGGTCAGGGCCAGCCTCCCCCTGAGCTCTTCCGCCGCGGCGTTTCCGGTGAGCGTGGCAGCCAGCAGCAGCGCGCCGGCGGAGAGCATGAACAGTTTACGCATGTCTTAATCCTCCAAAAGTGTCATTGCAGAGGGGGCATATTAAGACAAAACGGACCGACAGACAAGGGCTACTTGACCAGTTCCAGAGTCGCCTGCACCGCCTTCTCGATCCCCCGGGCCGCCTCGGAGATGCTTCCGGCAAGCATGTAGGCGGGGGTCGACACGATCAGGTGCTCCCGGTCCACGACGATGTCGTCCGCGGCGCAATCGACGTGCTTGCTTCCGGTGGCGGAAATGGCCCCCGCGGTACCGGGGTCGTTACCTATGGTGAGTCGGGGGGAGAGTTCCTTGCCTAGCGCGAGCGCCACCACGGAAGGGGCTATGCAGATGGCGCAGATCGGTTTCCTAGCCTGAGACATCTCCTTCACCAGCCTGAGCACGTCGGGCTGAACCGCCCCGTCGGCCCCTTTTTGCCCGAAGCTGCAGAGGTTCTTCGCGGCTCCGAAGCCGCCGGGGAAAACGACCGCGTCGAGTTCGGAGGCCTTGGCATTTTTTATGTCGCTCACCTCGCCGCGCGCGATGCGGGCCGATTCCACCAGGACTTTCCTCTTGGCACCGGTCTCCTGCATGGTCAGGTGGTTAACTTCGTCGCAGTCGATGTCCGGGGCGAAACAGACGGCCTTGGCGCCGCTTCTGTCGATGGCCAGAAGGGTCAGCACCGCCTCGTGTATCTCGCTTCCGTCACGAACTCCGCAGCCTGAAAGTACCACGCCTATCTTCTTCATCCCCGCCACCTCCTGTCTTGTAGATTTCACGTCAGTTGCGCTATTCTAGGTGATGAGTTTGCACTGTCAAGGTCTTTAATGTGTACCGTGTCAGCCAGTTATTAAGCTGTGTGCGCCTGTCAGCGAGGAGCCTGCGCTATGAACGACCCTCTCCAGGGGGAGTCCCCACCTGTGGTAGATACCGCCCGTTGCACCGGCTGCGGCAGATGCGTCGCCGTCTGCGGCAGCCGGCTGCTCTCACTGGAGGTGGACGGGTTCCGCAAGCACGCTCAGATCGGCATTTCCAAGCGCTGCAAACGCTGCCTTGCCTGCGTCGCTGCCTGCCATGTCCGGGCGCTGCGGGCCGATTGACATCAGTTCTCTTTGTCCTAAGCTTTATGACTGTATCAGGTCGCGCTGCGATCTCATTGCACGAAAGGAGGAGGACATGCTTTACTTCATCAAGCAGAACATCATCCACACGTACCCGGTTAAAAATGGGTGCGACGAGGTTTATGAGCAGGAGCAACTGCGCGATACCATCCCGCGGGACGTCCAGCAATGCCCTTACTGTATGAAACTGTGGCCGGGAAGAAACCCTGAGGATTGAAAGGGGCAGGTAAGGCGGGACAGACAGAATCGAAAAGAAGAAAGGCCGCTTCCGTGAGGAGAGCGGCCTTTCTTGTAGATGGTGATCCCAAGGGGACTTGAACCCCTGTTACCGACGTGAAAGGCCGGTGTCCTAACCACTAGACGATGGGACCAAATTGTTGCATCCCGTGCGCCGATCGGGCAGGGGGCTGTCGTCAGGCCCAGACTGGCGACAGTGAAAATGGTGAGCCGCGTTGGGATCGAACCAACGACCACCTGATTAAAAGTCAGGTGCTCTACCAACTGAGCTAGCGGCTCGCTATCACTTCGTGCCGAGGCACGAGAGCTGTTGTTTGAGTGGCGTCCCCAGCCGGATT
>MTLD01000045.1_pt2 | contig 143678 bp, 147 predicted proteins | sample 1982471 | NCBI WGS metagenome assembly MTLD01 (sample SAMN05712604, study PRJNA340218) | biofilm metagenome | isolation source: sample SPM anode biofilm adapted to -50 mV | place: USA | collected 2012-02-03
CAAATCCGTCTAGCCCGGTTCGACTCCGGGACGCGCCTCCAGATTTGCCGATGTGGTGAAATTGGTAGACACAAGGGATTTAAAATCCCTCGCTGGTAACAGCGTGCCGGTTCGACTCCGGCCATCGGCACCATTAGATTCAAAGAATTAAGGCCACTATAAAAGTGGCCTTAATTCTTTCTGGCTTGAGCCCTTTAATCAACTTCCTGCATATCTCAATGCAACGAAACTGGCATTGTATGTCAGCTTTTGCTGCACGTTTTGCATCCAAATATGAACAATAGACGTTTTCTCCCGGTTTCACCATTTACTACAACGATTTTCTCATTCCAGTGGAAATGTTGCTCGCTCAGTGTAAATAATCTGAATAGTATAATCGAAGTCGAATAAATCCACTCACTTCCCCGGCAGGACTAATTTGTTGTATGAATTACCTAGTAATTGTTTTAGATGTTATTAGATATTAGGTATTCATCAATGTGATTAAGATAATCATGCTTTCAGTTACCTAAAGGCATCAAAGCTAGTCAGTTATATTGTTTTTACGTAATCCAATTCACATTTTTTGTCCGTTTCTCAGGTAAAATGCATGGCTCTCTGTGAACAAGATGAAATGACATGACCTATATATAAGCCGATTATGAAAGTCGACATATCTGCCGGATATGAACAAATGGACTAACTCAGCACTAATTAAAGTCATTTTTAGTAGTAAAAATAAAAATAGTCTTCTATTTTATTGACTAATTTATTAATCATTTATAAATTAATAATGTAATCCAATTTTTTATATAAGGTCATTTCCATGTCTGATTTTTTAAGAGTTTTTTTAAATGTTCGCAGTCTGCGAGCTGTAACCCGCGAATTGACTTTGGAACAGTTAAATGAAGGTTTTGAAAAGTTAGCGGCAATCGTTGAAGAACGTCGCGAGTCAGAAGAAAGTATGCGTAAACAGCAGGAAGAACGTACTCGCAAAATCACAGAGTATAAAGAATTACTGCGCGCTGAAGGTATCGACATTAATGAATTGCTGCAAGGTCAGCCAGAAGTAGAAAAAGTCAGTAAACGAGCACCACGTCCAGCTAAATATCGTTATACCGATTCTGATGGCCAGGAAAAAACCTGGACCGGTCAGGGCCGTCAACCAGTACCAATCCGTGAAGCTATTTCACGTGGTCAATCTCTGGATGACTTTCTGATCGAAAGACAATAAGTTTATGCCCGCACATAATACTATTACCTGTTATGTGCGGTATATTCTTTCCCGCCCCAATATTGTTTTTTTCCTGACTGCATCTCTTCTTCTGTTTATTTTTCAATTTATTCAGCAATTTATTGCAGATCTCGCTTTCTATCGGGTGCTAATAGATAACCAGGAATACTGGCGATTATTAACTGGAGGGCTGGTGCATGCTAATCCCCCCCACTTACTTCTTAATATTACGGGGTTATTTTGTCTGCTCATGTTATATGAGCATCAAGTCGCAACCCGTGTCTGGTTTGTTATAAGCCTCTTACTGGTGTTTTGTGTAAATCTTGTCATATACACGTTATTACCCTCAACGGGGTTTTATCTCGGCTTCTCTGGCGCATTACACGGGCTATATGCCTGGTACTCAGTAGCTGAGTGGAATCGAAAACGCTCCTGGTTTCCCGCATGCGTTATTTTGATACTGACTATCAAACTCTGTATTGATACCCAGTCAGGTAACAGCCTCAGCAGTGAAATAATAGGTATGAGAGTTCACTGGCAATCACATTGGATTGGTGCAATAGCAGGGATTGTACTGGCACTGGCTTATAAAAGAAAAGCCGCATAAAGCGGCTTTAATGGCTACATTCGATAATCAGGCTAAAGACAAGTTAATCTTCCGTAATACATCCAAAGGATGAACAGCCTGTGTTACAGGACGTCCAATTACCAGATAGTCAGCACCAGCCTTGATAGCATCAACGGGTGTCATTACACGGCTTTGATCATCAGCTTTCGTTGATACATCCAGTCGTATACCCGGAGTAATTAATTTAAATTCATTACCTAATCTGGATTTCAATGCAGAAGCTTCCTGGGCTGAACATACCACACCATCCAGACCGGCTTGCTGTGTTAATGCAGCTAACCGTAACACCTGCTCAAAAGGTGGAATATCAAGTCCGATATCAGCCAGATCACTTTGTTCCATACTGGTTAATACAGTAACAGCAATCAGTAAGGGAGCTTTGTCGCCATAAGGTAATAACGCATTACGGGCAGCTTCCATCATTTTCCGGCCACCTGATGCATGCACATTGACCATCCATACGCCCATTTCTGCACTTGCTTTTACCGCTTTGGCCACTGTAGTCGGAATATCGTGAAATTTTAGGTCCAGAAATACATCAAATCCTTTCTTAACCAGCTGTTCAACGAACTGTGGACCATAATAGGTAAACATCTCTTTGCCAATTTTTAAACGACAATCTGATGGAGTAACCTGATCAACAAAAGATAAAGCTTCTTCTTTTTTTGCAAAATCAAGCGCAACGATAACTTTAGGTTCTGTCATATTTCCTGCCAATATTAATTAATCACCATCCAAACCCTGGATAGGTGAAATACTTCCCCATTGCTTACACGATGGACAATGCCAAAAGATGACCTTGCTGGAAAAACCACAATGCTCACAACGATAGATGGGCTTAACTGCCATTTGTTTTTCAACCAGAGAGCGCAATAAAGCAATGCTTTCTGCAGCCTTATCATCATGCATGGCTTCTAGTTGATACGTCATTAAACGATGAAATCCCTTCATTGTAGGATTTCTTTTTATATGACGTAAAATGAACGCTTCAGCATCACGAGGCCCCTGCTGAGCCTGGATAGATTCAGCTAATGCCAACGCGACAGTAGTATTTTGGGTTGTTTCAAGCCAGCGAACTAATATTGCAGCAAAACTGCGATCATCAAGATGAGACTTACATTGCTGCAATAACTTCCAGGCTTCACTCGCAAATGCAGATGATAATTCAGGGATTTGATCGATATGTTTGATAGCCTGATCATACTGTTGCTGCTTGATATATAACTGAGCGAATAACATCTGAGCGCGGACACATTGCGGATCTGACTTTAATGCCCGTTTTAATCTTGAAGCAGCTGTTTTGAAATCTGACTGTGAAACATCATTTTCTGCCAGCTGGCAATAATAATGGGCAACAATACGCTGATGATTTTTAGTGGATAATTTATCCGCTATATCGATCGCTTTTTGCCATTCATTTAGTTGCTCATAAATTTGCAATAACATCTTTCTGACATCATCAGCTAGTTCATCATCATTTAATAAACTTATTAGCACATTTTCTGCGCGATCTAATAGGCCCGCAGCAACAAAATCTCTCGCCAGCTCAAGCATAGAAAGATTTTGTTGTTCTGTAGAATCAAGACAGCGGGCAACCAGATTTTGATGGATACGAATTGCACGATCAACCTCACCTCTCTGGCGAAACAAATTTCCCAGAGCAAGATGGGTATCAATAGTATCTGTATCGACTTGTAATAAGTCTATGAATAGATCAACAGCCTTATCTGGCTGTTCAGAGAGCAGAAAATTAATACCAGCCGCATAATTTCTTGATCGTTGCGAATTTTTCCGATCTTCATCAATACGGACACTTCTTCTTCCCATATACCAGCCATAAGCCACGGCAACTGGCAGAAGCAGGAAGAGTAACTCCAGCATTAATTCAATTATTCCTTAACTGACGAACTGATTTGTGAGGATAAACGTGAAATATGATTTTGCAACTTTCGTAATTTCAGTCGGGTAACAATATAGCTAAACCCTAACGCACACAGTGCAACCAGAAATCCGGAAAAAAAGGCGCCAACAAGCAAAGCCGCAAGACTGAAATCATCTTGTGCAATCAGAAAATTAATATGGATTTGTTGACCGTTAACCGAACCCAAAGTCACTAAAAACATGGCCAACGACAAAACAGCCATGAAATACAATATGGATTTCACAAATTTCATGTCAACACCAAACAAAGTTGAATTACAAAGAGTTTACGCGTTCTCTTAACTCTTTGCCGGGTTTGAAATGAGGGACACTCTTGGCCAGAAGTTCAACCTTCTCCCCAGTTTTAGGATTACGCCCTACTCTGGGTGCTCTGTAATGAAGGGAAAAACTACCAAAACCACGAATTTCAATACGATTCCCGCTTTCAAGGGTCGCAGCCATACATTCCAGAATTTCCCGGACTGCAGCCTCAACATCCTTAGCGGCAAGATGTTGCTGACTAGAAGAAAGACGTTCAATAAGATCAGATTTCGTCATAAATATTCTCCGCAGCGTAAACAGATTAAATGGAGCGGCTTTCACCGCTCCATTTTTAAGAGCGATTATTCGCCTTTAGCAGCTTTGAAAGCTTCAGCCATTGCATTACCGAAACCAGCTTCTTCTTGCTGATTCAGGGAATCCATAGCTGTTTTTTCTTCAGCTTCGTCTTTAGCACGAACTGACAGGCTCACTGTACGGTTTTTACGGTCAACGCCCATGAATTTGGCTTCAACTTCATCACCAACAGACAGAACCAGAGATGCGTCTTCTACACGATCACGTGATGCATCAGCAGCACGGATGTAGCCTTCAACACCTTCTTCCAGCTCGATGGTAGCGCCTTTGCTGTCAACGGCAGTTACCTTACCTTTAACGATAGCACCTTTTTTGTTATCTGACAGGTACTTGTTGAACGGATCTTCTTCGATCTGTTTAACACCCAGAGAGATACGCTCACGCTCTGGATCTACCTGCAGAACAACTGCTTCGATTTCGTCGCCTTTTTTGAACTCACGAACAGCATCTTCGCCAGTTGCATTCCAGGAGATGTCAGACAGGTGAACCAGACCATCAATACCACCATCCAGACCAATGAAGATACCGAAATCAGTGATAGATTTGATCTTACCGCTTACGCGATCGCCTTTCGCATGAGTTTCTGCGAACTGCTGCCATGGGTTAGCTTTACACTGCTTCAGACCCAGGGAGATACGGCGACGTTCTTCGTCGATGTCCAGAACCATAACTTCAACAGTGTCACCCACGTTAACAACTTTAGATGGGTGAATGTTTTTGTTAGTCCAGTCCATTTCTGAAACGTGAACCAGACCTTCAACGCCTTCTTCGATTTCAACGAAGCAACCGTAATCAGTCAGGTTGGTTACACGGCCGGTCAGACGAGCGCCTTCTGGGTAACGTTTAGCGATAGCTACCCATGGATCTTCGCCCAGCTGTTTCAGACCCAGAGATACACGGGTACGCTCGCGGTCGAATTTCAGAACTTTAACGGTGATTTCATCACCTACGTTCACGATTTCAGATGGGTGTTTAACACGTTTCCATGCCATATCAGTGATGTGCAGCAGACCGTCAACACCACCCAGATCTACGAATGCACCGTAGTCAGTCAGGTTCTTAACGATACCCTTAACTTCATGGCCTTCTTGCAGAGAAGACAGCAGGCTGTCACGCTCAGAAGAGTTTTCAGTTTCAATAACAGCACGACGAGAAACAACAACGTTGTTACGTTTCTGATCCAGCTTGATTACTTTGAACTCAAGCTCTTTGCCTTCCAGGTGAGCAGTGTCACGTACTGGACGCACGTCAACCAGAGAACCAGGCAGGAATGCACGAATACCGTTCAGTTCTACGGTGAAACCGCCTTTCACTTTGCCATTGATCAGACCAACAACAGTTGCCTGTTCTTCGTATGCTTTTTCCAGCTGCAACCATGCTTCGTGACGTTTAGCTTTTTCACGAGACAGCAGAGTCTCACCGAAACCGTCTTCCACAGAGTCCAGAGCTACGTCAACTACGTCACCCAGTGCAACTTCCAGCTCGCCCAGTGCATTTTTGAACTGTTCAGCAGGGATTGCAGATTCTGATTTCAGACCAGCGTCAACCAGTACGATGCCGTTTTCGATAGCAACAACAGTACCTTTAACGATGGCACCAGGACGGGTTTCCAGTTGTTTCAGAGACTCTTCAAAAAGTTGAGCAAAAGATTCCATCATGTTTAAAAACACTTAAAAGTTAATAACGTCCACAGGGCAATCCGGCCGCTATGGGGTTGTGGTTATTTAGCCATCCCTTCCTTGGTCTGACCGATCCGGACTGACTACTCAGCCCGGATAAAACGCTGATTTACAAGTTCCAACACCTGTTCGAACACCGAATCAACGGACATTGTTGTTGAATCGATAATTATTGCATCATTGGCAGGCTTTAACGGAGCAACAGGACGGTTCCTATCACGGAAATCACGTTCCTGAATTTCTTGTAAAAGGTTATCAAAACTAACATTTATTCCCTTTTGCTGCAACTGCAATTGTCTGCGTCTTGCTCGTTCTTCAGCACTGGCATCAAGGAATATTTTGAGTGGTGCGGCAGGGAAAACTACCGTGCCCATATCCCGTCCATCAGCAATTAACCCGGGATGCTGAGCGAAATTCTGTTGCCGAAGTAATAATGCGGCTCTGACCTCTGGATAAGCGGCAACTTTACTAGCCAGATTACCTGTCGCTTCCGTTCTGATTTCATCAGTTACATTGACATCATCCAGAACAATCAGTACCTGTTCATTTTCAATTGGAAAACTGACATTCAGATTACTAGCCAGCATGGAAAGAGAAGTAACATCATCTAATGCTATCCCGTGCTTTATTGCTGCAACAGCCAATACGCGATAAATAGCACCGGAATCAAGCAGATGCCAGCCAAGATGTGTGGCCAGCAACATGCAAAGTGTACCTTTCCCAGCCCCGCCAGGCCCATCAATGGTTACAACAGGAAAATGAAATTTATCTGTCATTGTTATTATCCTGAATCTTAATAAATTAAGAGCAAATACAAATCAAAGCTTCCAGACAACGATATGCTCTTCCCAGTCGCCCCGATTACGCTCATGGACTACTTTACCTTTTACCGATTTGCCATATCGATACATTTTCCGTTTATCGCCATTTAGTAGCGGATGCCAGAACGGTAACGGTTTGTTTTCCGCAATACGCCGGTATGCGCAGGTAGATGGTAACCAGGGCAACGTTTTAGCCAGATGAACATCCAGTTTAATGCAGTCCGGCTCAAATTTATGGCGGTTCAGATAGTCAGAACAGCTGCAACTTTCCAGATCGAGCAGATTACATGCAACGTTGGTATAGACAAGCTCATCAGTATCTTCATCAATTAACTTGGTAAGACAGCAGTGGCCACATCCGTCACAAAGCATTTCCCATTCATCATCTGTCATTTCTTCGAGCTGTTTATGCTCCCAGTAACGACTATTGATCAACTCTTCTTTATTCATGATCATTCTTCCGGGACAAATAGGTGCGGTGCTGTGTCAGCAGATTCTCTTCTTCTTGTCTGATCCATAACCAATAGCGGTTAGTGGTTAACTCCTGAAAAAGTTTTTCTTTAGAAACTGAGAGCACTTTTTCTAATTTGTCTTCCGTAAGCAGCATGACTAATTCTGGTCTGCCAAAAAGTTGCAATAGCTCGGCAGGAATGACTGAAAAATCATCTTTTTTTGCCAGGAAAAGATAAGTATTGGGTCGCTTACTACTCCGATAGACAGCACAGATCATGATTCTGATTAATTTCCCTAGGGTTTGTTGCTATGAATTGTCCGGAAATATAACATGTGATGCCATTAATGCTCATGTATTGTTGTATGGAGTGGACGGATGTCCGAACGCGGTTACGAGCTGAAAGGCAGTGTTTTTACGATGACGGTATTACATCTGGAGGATGCAATACCTGAGCAAATCCAACAGCTTCTGGAACAGAAAGCAAATCAGGCTCCAAAGTTTTTTGATTCTGCCCCCCTAGTCATTAATGTTGAAATGCTTACTGAAATCCCCGACTTTTCTAAGATTATGTCGGCAATTCTGACTGCTAACTTTATTCCCGTTGGTGTAACAGGAGTAAAAAGCACTGAAATGCGTGAAGCTGCAAAGCAAGCCGGACTGGCAATATTAACAGCTGGAAAAGAAGCAAACGCTGACGCGGTTGTTTTACATACCCCCAAAGAAAGCATTTATAAAACGCCGTCAGAATTAAGAGAAGAACAGCAAACATCTCCGAACGTTACTGCTACTGCTGATCTGGAAAATCTGGTTCCAACTAAAGTTGTGCAGGGTAATGTGCGGTCTGGCCAACAAATTTACTCTCCCGGTCCTGTAGTTATATTAGGTTCTGTGAGTAATGGCGCTGAAATTATTTCCAACGATAGTATTCATGTATATGGTACTTTAAGAGGCAGAGCGCTTGCCGGTGCACGGGGCAATCATGATGCCCGTATTTTCTGCGGGCACCTTGAAGCCGAATTAATTTCAATTGCAGGACATTATCTGCTAAGTGACAGCCTCCCCGCGCCGCATGTCGGCCAAGAGGTACAGATATCCCTGGAAAATGAAAAGATTATTTTTGACAAATTAACCAGCTAACGGTTTACAAGGGTAATATTCATGGCTCGAATTATTGTCGTTACATCCGGGAAGGGTGGTGTTGGTAAGACCACAAGTAGTGCTGCGATCAGTACCGGTCTGGCGCAACGAGGTAAAAAAACCGTAGTCATTGATTTCGATATAGGCTTGCGGAATCTTGACTTGATCATGGGTTGTGAACGCCGGGTAGTTTATGACTTTGTTAACGTCATAAATGGTGAAGCCACATTAAATCAAGCATTAATCAAAGATAAACGCGTTGAAAACCTGTTTATTCTGCCTGCATCGCAGACCCGCGATAAAGACGCCTTAACCAAAGAAGGCGTTGAAAAGATCATCAATAAACTTCAGGAGATGGATTTTGATTACATTATCTGTGACTCTCCTGCTGGTATTGAAACCGGTGCTTTAATGGCGTTGTATTTTGCTGATGAGGCAATTGTGACCACGAACCCTGAAGTTTCTTCAGTTCGTGACTCCGATCGAATCCTCGGCATTCTTGCTTCTAAGTCACGTCGTGCAGAGCAAAGTCTCGAACCCGTTAAAGAGCATTTACTGCTAACCCGCTATGCTCCAGGCCGGGTTAACAGAGGCGATATGCTGAGTGTAGAGGATGTGCAGGAAATTCTGGCCATTCCTTTACTGGGCGTGATCCCTGAATCTCAGGCAGTACTGCGTGCATCAAACTCTGGTGAGCCAGTAATATTCGATCAGACCTCAGATGCTGGCCAAGCTTATCTTGATACTGTTGCCCGTTTGCTGGGAGAGAAACGTGATTTCCGTTTCTTGCAGGAAGAGAAAAAAGGCTTCTTTAACCGCCTGTTCGGAGGATAACACCTGATGTCATTGCTTGATTTTTTTCTGAAATCCAGAAAAGAGAACACGGCGAAACTGGCTAAAGAGCGTCTGCAAATTATTGTCGCTCATGAAAGAACCAGTCGTAGCGGTCCGGATTATCTGCCTCAATTAAAGCAGGATATTCTGGATGTTATCAGGAAATATGTTCAGATTGACCCTGAACAGGTATCTGTCCAGCTGGATAAAAAAGGTGAGCAACTTTCTGTTCTGGAACTCAATATTATGCTGTCAGATGATAAGCCGCAAAATCCTGACGATAATACTGAAGAAACAAAGAGTTAAGAAAGTAAGGGCGCGAAAGCGCCCTTTTTTATTGCAGGTTTAACAGTTTATTTCGCCAACCCGATAGAATTTTAGGCAGCTCCACATCAGAACGCTTGCCTTCATAAGACCAGAGTAAATATTGGTTAATCAGTTTTCGTGAACCTAATAGCTCCACCGGTAAATTATTATCTTGTGCTGCAACCTCAACTCGCTGTTTGATTTGCTTAAAATCATGTTTGTAATGAGGGAAATCAATAATCCGCTTTATTCTTTCCGGCTGTAATTCAACAGGACACTTCATACCCTTTTGAATACATTGCAGGATCGCATCTGCATAACGATTCTTTTGTTGATAAGAAATGTCGGTTTGTGCAAGCTCCCGTTCTGTCTGAGGACGCTTCCGGCTCAGATCTGCCAGCACTTCTTCTCGTAAAATAAAGTTTTGTGGCTTATCTTCTGATAATGCAGTCTGATAGCGCCATTGTGCTAATTCACGTAATACCGCAAGTTCCGATGGGTATAACTGCCAGGCACCACTAATTTCTCGGAATAATTCATCGGGAATAACAGCTTGCTGTTTAGCTTCAAGCAATGCCGTCATTTCTTCATTAAACCATTCTGTTTTTCCTGCTGCATCAAGTTCCTGACTAAGATGGTCATGCAATGATTGCAAATAAGAAACATCTTTAGCTGCATAAAGCTTCTGTGCCGCAGTTAATGGTCTTGCCAGCCAATCGGTTAAAGTCTGATCTTTCGCAACAGCGACATCACAAACCTTTTCGACTAAACCCGCATACCCTAAAGAAGCTCCGTAGCCAAGAAATGCGGCGGCAACCTGCGTATCGAATACTCTGCCGGGCAGTTTCTGCGCGCAAACCTGCAATACATCCAGATCTTCTTTACATGAATGAAAAACAAAAAGTTTATGGTCAGAAAAAATCACGTCCCATAATAATGTAATGGAATTGATTGCTAATGGATCAATCAGATAATCAACCGCATTAAGATGAAGTTGCAGTAACCCCAATTTAGGAAAATAGGTCGAAACCCGAATAAATTCGGTATCCAATAACAATGTTGAGGCTGAACTGATTTGAGCCAGTAGTGGCTGCAATAAAATATCTGAATCTATATAGCTATATGACATATTGGCCCGACCATCCGGTTATGCAGGATTATCAATATCGATAAAGTGCACTTCCAGATCACTGAATTGTTGCTGTAACCATTCCCCTAGTGCCTTGATGCCATAACGCTCTGTTGCGTGATGACCTGCAGCATAGAAAACCACATTGTTTTCCCGGGCAGTATGAACTGTATGTTCTGAAACTTCGCCACTAATATATGCATCAACACCATATTCTATGGCTTGCTGAATATAGTTCTGCGCACCTCCGGTGCACCAGGCGATATGTCTGAGAGTGCAATCATGATGATGACTGACCAATGGAGTTCTGTTCAAAGTAAGTGAAATATGATCAGAAAAGTCAGAGGTCGAGGCAGACTCAGGCAAATAACCATGAAAAATCAGACATTGAGGATCATCTGGTTGTATAGGTGCAATACCTGTTAGCCCCAATTGTTTTCCCAGCTGTGCGTTATTACCTAAATGAATATGAGCATCAAGCGGTAAGTGGTATGCCAGCAAATTAATATCATTTTTGATTAAGCTACGGATCCTCTGCCCTTTCATTCCACTAATTGGCTGGGACTCTCCAGGCCAGAAATAACCATGATGCACAAGCAATGCATCTGCCTGTAGCCGGATTGCTTCGTCGATCAGTGCCTGAGAAGCTGTTACTCCGGTAACTATTTTTTTTATTTCTCTTTTTCCTTCGACTTGTAGCCCATTAGGAGCATAGTCTTTGAAAAGAGAAACAGTCAGCAGGTTATTGAGATATGACTCGAGATCCGTATTTTTCATTCTGTTTCTCAATTACTGATAGCTGAATATGCGATCACCCGGGCAGCAGTACCGCCAATACTGTTAATACCACTCAGCATGGATTGTAATTTTTCTTTTGAAACATCAGGTCCGACGAGAACACGCGTCAACTGGCCCGATCTCTGAGCTGAAGCTCCATATCCTGCACTACGTAATTTAGCGGCCAGTGCTTTAGCATTTTCCGCGTTAGAGAAAACACCTACCTGAATGATCCAGGAACCGCTGTTTGTGGCGGCAGTGGTTGGTTTTGGTGCTGTTTTATAAGATGAGGCTGTCGAAACTGAGGAACCAGATTTAAGCGCGGCTCTTTCGGCTTCTACCTGTGCAGGAGTTTTGATAATGAGGCCGTCTTCATCGCGTCTTACTGTCGTTTGTATGTCAGCAACAGGCTTTTCTGTTATTGAAGTGACTTCAGGTTTTAACAATGCAGCTTGTTCAGCTTTTCTTTTTGCTTCAAGAGCCGCTTCTTTTGCTTTAGCTGCTGCGAGCAGCTCTTTTTTACGGAACGCTTCCTGTTCGCGGGCTTTCTTTGCAGCGATTTCTGCTTCGACATCCTGAATTTCGTTATTCGCGGTCAGGGGATCTTTGTCACTAACAGCACCACTTTCCGTGATAGTCACAGGTGCGGCAACTTCCTCTACTTTCCAGTTTTCATTATTAGCGACCACAGCCGGTGCCGCTGATACTCCGTTTGCAGGTACTGCTGTACTTGTGCTATTCGCCACAACAACACCAGAACCATTGACTACCGGTAATGCTGAGTCCACTACTGCAGCGGAAGTAGCTGCAGTACCCGGATTTTCAGGTGTAACACCAGCCAGCGATTGTTCAGGCCGGAGAGGAATGCTGCCTGCGGGTGCTGATATATCATTTTTCTTACCCATTAATAAATCAGGAAGAAAAACAACACCTAATGAAACCAAAATGACGGTACCGATTAAACGGTTTTGAAATTGTGTAGCCAAGATAGTTAACCTCTGAATTATCTCTGCTTAATGTTGTTCAGTGCAGGCTAATACACCTGCGACGGTGAAAAAAGAACCAAAAACAATAATCAGATCATGTTCGTTAGCTTGAGTCATTGCGGACTGATAAGCATCTTCAACGCTACCATGGCATCTGAAAGTGCTTTCTGGGGGTAAAAGGGCTGCTAAATCACCCGCCACCGCGGCTCTGGGACCAGATAAATCAGCCAGATGCCAGACAGAGACATATGGCATAACATGCTGCAGCGTATGCGCAATGTCTTTATCTTTAAGCATACCGACTACGGCAATTATTTTGTCTGCTTTTTGCTTCTCCAATTGCATTGCCAGGTAACGGGCTGCATGAGGATTATGGGCAACATCAATAATTACAGTCGGATGCTTCTGCAGTGTCTGGAATCGGCCAGCTAGTTGAGCGTTTTCCAATCCGGAACGGATAGCACTTTCAGATACAGATAAAGGAACATGCTCCAGAACTGCCAGTACGGTTGCCGCATTCTGTAGTGGCAAAGCCGGAACAGGTAAATCAGTAAATTGCCAGTGCTGGCCACTGAATGTCCATTTATCTTCCGTCAGCTGGTAACTAAATTGTTCACCAACCGCGTATAACTGAGCATTAATTTGATTTACTGCTGCATATAATGTTTGTGGCGGATTAGGTTCACCACAAATTGCCGGCTTTCCTGAGCGATAGATACCTGCTTTTTCTGTAGCAATTGCATCTCTGGTATTACCGAGCAAGTCGCAATGGTCTAAATCAATACTGGTAATGACGGATATATCAGCATCAATAATATTAGTGGCATCAAGCCTGCCGCCCAATCCCACTTCAAGAAGAATGACATCAGGCTGGTATTTTTTAAATACAGCAAACGCAGCAAGTGTTCCGAATTCAAAGAAAGTCAGGCTGATATCTGCGCGTTTCCGTTCAATTTCTGCGAATGCAGAACACAAATCTTCATCACAGACTTCACGGCCATTTATTATCACCCGCTCGTTATAACGTAACAAATGCGGAGATGCATAAACACCCGTTGTATATCCTGCAGCCTGTAAAATACTGGCCAGCATCGCACAGGTAGAGCCTTTACCATTTGTACCACCTACGGTGATTACAATTCCCGGTAATTGTGTTAAATCCGCTTTTTCTGCCACCGTTCTGACACGCTGTAGCCCCAGCTCAATTTGCTGAGGATGTATCTGCTCTAAATAAGAAAGCCAGTCGGATAAAGACTGGCTTTGAGTCATGACTGGTAATGTCATGCGTGACTTTCTCCGATAACGCTCAGATTCATAAACTTGCTCAGAATTGAGGCTAATTTATCACGCATATCACGTCGATCGATAATCATGTCAATGGCACCTTTTTCCAGCAAAAATTCTGAACGCTGGAATCCTTCAGGCAATTTTTCACGCACTGTCTGTTCGATAACACGAGGACCAGCGAAACCAATCAATGCTTTAGGCTCACCCACGTTAATATCACCCAACATGGCAAAGCTGGCAGACACACCACCCATCGTCGGATCTGTCAGTACGGAGATATAAGGCAAACCCTCTTCGCTTAAACGTTCCAGTGCAGCACTGGTTTTGGCCATTTGCATCAGAGAGAACAGAGCTTCCTGCATACGTGCGCCACCGGATGCTGAAAAACAAATCATACCACGACGTTCTTTAATGCACTCTTCCACTGCACGCACGAAACGTGCGCCCACTACAGAGCCCATTGAACCGCCCATGAATGCGAATTCAAATGCACAGGCAACAACAGGAACACCTTTGACGGTTCCCTTCATTACAACTAATGCGTCTTTCTCATTAGTATCTTTCTGAGCCGAAGTCAGACGATCCTTGTATTTTTTTGAGTCCTTGAATTTCAGAATATCCTGCGGCTCAAGTTCAGCACCTAACTCGCTGCGGTTATTAACGTCAAGAAAACGTTCTAACCGGGCTCTGGCACCAATCCGCATGTGATGACCACACTTAGGACAAACAGATACACTACGTTCTACTTCGGCTTTGTATAATACCTGCTCGCACCCATCACATTTCGTCCAGATACCTTCAGGTATGTTGTGACGACGAGAGTTATCGCTTTTGGGAAGAATCTTTTCAAGCCAGCTCATGGGATTCCTTACTTTAGTCTTAACCCGACCAAAACCTACTGATTAATCTCGTTTTGATCGATAGCATATCAACCGTGCATTAAAGCACAAAAGACACAATTTGTTTACTTATCGTTATGATTTATGCGTTAAACCATAACGGCCCTAACGGTGGTTTAGGTAACCCGTAATTAAGTGGGTATGTAACATCCACCAAGTACAAACCTTCAGCTTTGGCTGTAGCGCCGGACACGGTCCTGTCTTTGGCTTCCAGTATTTCACCTATCCATTCAACAGGTTTTTCACACGTACCAACGAGCAATAGTGAACCAGTAATATTTCTGACCATGTGATGCAGAAACGCATTCGCCTGAATATCCAGAATGATATAACTTCCGGCCCGATGAACAGACAGCGACATAATATTCCGGAATGGCGTATTGGATTGACACTGTGCAGCACGGAATGATGTGAAGTCATGTTCACCCAGTAAAAGCTGACCTGCCTCATTCATTTTTTCTGCATTCAACGGATGATAGTAGTGACTGACACCTTTTGCCAGGATACCGGGGCGAAGCGGTTCGTTATAAATGATGTAGCGATAACGACGTGCTGTAGCGGAAAAACGGGCATGGAAGGTATCATCAACAACATGAGCCCAACGTACTGCAATATCATCCGGAAGCTGTGCATTTATACCTAACGTCCAGGCTGACATTTGCCGGTTGGCTGTTGTATCAAAATGAACCACCTGCCCTGTCGCATTGACCCCGGCATCTGTGCGTCCGGCACACTGTATTTCTACAGGATGATTAGCGACCCGCGACAATGCAGTTTCCAACTCTTGCTGAACACTGTTTACTTCCCGCTGGCGTTGCCAACCATAGTAGTCAGCGCCGAAATACTCTATACCAAGCGCAATACGCATATTTTTCTCCGAACTTTATCGCGCGGGATTATACGTCAGCAAGAGATAAAAAAAAGTGGTGATCTCTGTCACCACTTTTTATATTTATTTACGCAATCCGGGAAAGTAATTTTTCAGCCTCTTTTATCTGCTCGCTGCTACCCGTAGCCTGCACTTCAAGCAATAACACTTTAGCATTGGCTTTATCATCAATTTCGAGATAGGCACGGGCCAGATCAAGCTTGGCACCGACACCGCCATCATCGTCAATATCAATACCATCGTGCTTCGGCAGCATGTCCGGAAACTCATCCAGACCAACATCCAGATTTGGCTGTATCATTTCAGGATTAATTGATGCTCCGATTTCTTGTTGCTCTGCCTGAGCCAGCAACTCGTCAATAGAAACGTAATAATCCTGTGTACTCGCATTTTTTTCTGTTTTTAATAACTCAGTATCAAACTGCTGTAGCCAGGGTCTGTCGGAATCATTATTAACTTCCTTCAGATTAACACCCGGAGCAATAGTCGCAGTTAAAACCCCGGAACTTGCATCCTCATCGGCAGATAATTCCCAGCCATCCGGTTCAGATATGACCTGATCTGACATCTGGAGTCCGGGATCAGACATAACCTTATTAAGGTTTAGCAGCGAAGCCAAGGCGGCATCGTTCATTTCAGGTTTGGATGTTAAATCAGAATCCGGTCGTTCAATATCCTCTACCGTAACGACTTCCTGATCCGAAGTTGTGGCTGGAAACGAAAGGTCTGTTTCCAGTGCGTCAGTAAGTTCAGCATCAGACAGAATAGTTGCAAACTCTTGTTCTTCTACTTCTGGTACTTCTGGCGTTGGTTTTTCATCCTGCAAGTTAAGAGTAACATCTGACTTTTCTGTCGCAGAAGAAATGTCTTCATAATTTTCAGGAACTACATCCGGTGATAAAGGTGTTTCCGTTGATCCAGGACTGACTACGGCTTGCTCAGGTTCATGTGGAATTAATACCGGGATAAGCGGTTCATCCGCTACTAATGTGGCTGGTTCGGCTGCTGGTCGTTTATGAGCAACCACTTCTTGTTTTGTACGGGAACGCAGCCAGAGGCTCAGCACAACTAAAAATGCCAATAGTGGCAGGGAAATCAGTAGCTGTATGTTAAGTGGCAAAGCCAATATATCCACTGATTCTTTAGTTCCAGAGGATGGAGAAACAGATTCTGGTTTCTTTTCCTGAACAACTTTAGCAGCCTGTTCCTGCTCTTTTAACTTGGCCTGCAGTGAAGCCAATTCTTCTTTTAGTTGTGTCTGCTCATTCACAGTCGCCTGTAAACTGTCAATTTCAGCATTAAGGCGTTGAAGCTGTTCTTTTAACTCTTTGTTTTCAGACTGATATGCGACTAAATCTTCATTAACTGCCTGAGATTGCGTTGCTACGCCAGCAGATGATGCAGGTAATGTAACTATTGGCTTCGGTTTTGCTCCATTCACCAATTCAGAAACTTTACTATCGATTAATGAAGGCTCTGTAGATGCAACAGGTGCTGCCCCCGAAACAGATACAGCAGGCGCAGTTACAGCTGCATCTGTGGTTGGAACAGAAGCCGATACAGCAGGCGCAGTTGCAGTTGTGGCTGTGGTTGAGGCAGAAGATGTTGCGGTTGCAACCTGAGCAGGCACGGTCTGTTTTGCAGGTGCACGGCTAGTCGCAGTTTTAATTTCATTCAATGATGGAATAGCAAGACGGGAACCTGCCAGCAGATAATCTAACCGTCCTTCGGCAAACGCATGCGGATTTTTCCGGTATAAAGCCTGCATCACCTTACGTGTGCTGAGACCCTGCCCCGGATATAATATTCTGATCTTATTCGCGATTGACCAGGAAGTATCTGTCGTTTTCACCGGACCATATATTTTACTATCTGCGGTGATAAGTGATTTATCGATGCGTTCCGGAATATACGGCTGAGCTAACCGCTCTCCGGCTGGTTTTACAGACTGCTGCACACTACTGTCAGGCTTTTTTATTTCGATATAAAAGTCATCTGCTTTATCAGCTGCAATAGCTGCGGTCGAACATAAGACTGCTGCCATTATTGCCTGAGCCAATCGAGATAGCTTAAATCCCATATTCGACGTCCTTTTTATTTTTTTATCCGGCCCTTCAGGTCCAACTACTGACAATCTGGGTAGCTCACACCATAAAAATCACATTATTTCATTTCAGAAATAAACAGATTCATTCAATGCACTTTATCATAATGGCAGCATATCCCTGCTGCCATTATTACATTCGCAATTTATGACATGACAGGGGTAACTAGTTGTTCTGCCAGTGATACTGCATTCTGAATACGTCCACAGCGTAACGGATCAGCGATCATCAGCAGACGGAATGTCTGTAATTCGTTCAGCTCACCAGCAATGAGCTGCAAGTACACTTTATTCTGATTTGATCCATGCGTTACTGGTGTGAGCACTTCATCAGAAAGCGTCACATTACTGAGAGATGATAAAATTCTGGTGATATCTTCTTTCGGTAATGCATCTTCCAGAACGATGTCAGCCACGACAGTAGTGCCAAAGAAAACCGGTGCCTGCAGCAAGGTAACAGATGTGTTCAGCTTTTCTTTAGGGAACAACAGCTGCAATTCAGACACTAAATGAGAATCACCCAATACCGGTAAAATATTGAATGCCAGTTGCGCCGAAAATAAGGTGTTTTCCAGAGGCCGGCCATTCATGAGATGAGCCGTTTCTCTCGCCAGTGCTTCGGTTCCTTTCTTGCCATGAACTGAAACAGGTTCCAGCGCTACAATGTTCAGCTGAGTGATCGCGGTTTCATCAAAAAAAGGCTGAATAATCTGCGCAATCAGGACTGTTAAGTCATCCGGACATACATGAACAGATGATTCCAGATCCTCTTTTTGCGAAAGCAAACTCAAACCATGCAATGAACTCTTATGCTCAGCATTACGCAAATCAATGATTTTACAGCCATTCTGCTCTGCAGCACTAAAAGCCGCTGCATACTCATCTGCATTTCCAACCAGAAAAACCAACTCAGCCTGTGACCAGTCAAAACTGGCCAGATCCTGCACGTAGATGGTCTGGTTATTAAAACGGACTGAATCCTGATCTTCCGCATCCAGGGCGGTCAGTAAAAATAGCTGCCCAACAGGAAATTGTTTTTCCTGTAACAATTCGAGCAGATTTTCACTGATTAATTCTTCACTGCCAGCAACAGCAATATTCATTGGCATTTTGCCTTTCTCCTGAATATGTTTAATTACCTGAAACGGAAAATCCAAGCTTCACAAGCTTGTCATTACCCTGTTCAGAAGAGATGGTTACTGAACTCCACTCCCGGCGTTCAGGATATTTCTTGCGCATTTCATCGAAACGACCGGGCAATCCAATTTGATGCCTGAATCGTGCATCATCACGCCGGACGTCATATACCAGATGAATTAATTTTTTTAGCACTGCTTCATCAGTATCGGCATTTAATGTCAGAGCATTGATATCAGCGACAGGTAACAGTTGTTTTAGCTGTTTCGTCACTGCATATCCGAATCGCTGACAGAATGCCTCATACAGCATATATGTACCGCGATATTTTCCTTCAAGACTGTATCCGGCAATATGAGGAGTCGCGATATCGGTATAGGGTACGAGCTCATGCATTATATCCGGCTCATTCTCCCAGACATCCATCACAAGGCGCAGCGGTTCAGCCGATTGCTGCCGGAGTAGCATAGCCTGATTATCCCAAACCTCGCCGCGGGAAGCATTCAGCAGGATCTGCTCTGAACGTAATGCCTGGATATGTTTTTTATCCAGCAAATGAAACGTAGCATGTTCGCCCTGACGGGATAGCGGCACATGGAAGCTTATCAAATCACATTGTAATGCTTCGTCATAAGAGACAAAGCTACGTGGATCACCAGCCTGTTCTTTCAATGGATCGCATAATTTCACTTCGATCCCCAGAGCTGATGCCCGCTCCGCAACGGCCGTTCCGGTATTACCGGCACCGATAATTCCCAGTGATAAACCGGACAGAGAAAACTGATATTTTTCTGCCATCACCAGTAATGCACTGATGATGTATTCACCGACAGAGATTTTATTACAGCCCGGAGCACTGGTAAAAGTAATACCTTTTTCTGCCAGCACAGTTTTATCAACGTGATCTGTTCCGATTGTTGCAGTACCCACAAATTTCAAGTTAGTGGCCTGAGATAAAAGCGCTGCATTCACTCTGGTCACAGAACGCACCAGCAAAATATCAGCATCTGCCAGCTGTTCCGCAGTCATTGTTCTGCCCGGCACACGCACTACCTCGCCGAATTCAGCAAATAACGCTTCGGCCAGCGGCATATTTTCATCAACCACAATCTTCATATCTGTCGCCTGAAAAAAAGAAAAAGGGGCTATAAGCCCCTTATTATGCCATTTAGCTTAATGAAATCATTAGCCTTTATATTTGCTGAACACCAGAGTGGCGTTTGTGCCACCGAAGCCGAAACTGTTAGACATTACAGTGTTCAGTTCTGCTTCCTGATATTCAGTCACGATTGGCAGACCTTCTGCTTTCGGATCTAAAGTCTCAATGTTGATACTTGGTGCAATGAAACCATTTTCCATCATCAACAGACTGTAGATTGCTTCATGAACACCAGCAGCGCCCAGAGCATGACCACTCATTGCTTTAGTTGCAGAGATCTTCGGAGCTTTGTCGCCGAATACGTTATGAATGGCTTCCAGCTCTTTCACATCACCAACAGGTGTAGAAGTGCCGTGAGTATTCAGGTAATCGATTGGCGCAGCAACAGTAGACATTGCTTGTTGCATACAACGAACAGCGCCTTCACCTGATGGAGCAACCATGTCATAACCATCAGAAGTTGCACCGTAGCCAGTGATTTCAGCATAGATATGAGCACCACGTGCTAATGCGTGTTCCAGTTCTTCAACAACAACGATACCGCCGCCGCCAGAGATAACGAAACCATCACGGCCAGCATCATAAGTGCGGGAGGCTTTTTCCGGCGTGTCGTTATATTTGCTGGACAGAGCGCCCATCGCATCAAACTGCATAGCCAGCGTCCAATCCACTTCTTCACCACCACCGGCGAAAACGATGTCTTGTTTGCCTAACTGGATCTGTTCCAGTGCATTGCCGATACAATGTGAGGAAGTCGCACAGGCAGAACTGATTGAATAGTTGATGCCTTTAATTTTGAAAGGCGTAGCCAGACATGCAGATGTAGTAGAAGACATCGTACGCGGCACCATGTATGGGCCAACACGACGCACACCTTTTTCACGCAGTGTGTCACAGGCTTCAATCTGGTTTTTAGAAGACGCGCCACCTGAACCGGCAACCAGACCAGTACGTGGATTAGAAACCATATCTTCGGTCAATTTCGCATCAGCGATCGCCTGCTGCATGGACAGATAAGCATAGGCTGCAGCGTCACCCATAAAACGCAGTACTTTGCGATCAATCAGCTCAGCCACATCCAGCTTGATATTGCCCCATACACGGCTACGCAGACTGTGTTGTTCAAATTGATCTGAATAAGTAATACCTGATTTACCTGCTTTCAATGAAGCCAGTACTTCAGCCGCGTTGTTGCCCAGACTAGAAACAATCCCGATACCGGTGATAACAGCTCTTCTCATTAACTTAAGTTCCAATATGACTTATAAGACCTGGGTATAGTTTACCTGTTTTATCTCAACAACTGGTCTGCTTTCCCGTAAAATCCACCGAACTTTTGTGAATTAGTCGAGATTTTTTCATGCAGACCTCGTTGCAAAACGCCAAATTAAGCTGGAATGAAGCTGGCGCCCCCATTTCAGACTCTTTTGGGGATATATATTTTTCCAACGATAATGGTCTGCAGGAAACCCGGTATGTCTTCCTGAAACAGAATAAATTACAGGAACGCTGGTTAAGTCATGACCGTGATTTTTTTGTCATAGCAGAAACCGGATTTGGCACGGGACTGAATTTTTTAGCTACCTGGCAGGCATTTCGTCACTACCGGGAAACGACCCCGGAAGGTAACGTTTCACGGCTGCATTTTATCAGTTTTGAGAAGTTTCCGCTGACCCGGCAGGACTTAAAACAGGCATTAATGGCCTGGCCGGAATTGACGTCATTCAGTGAACAGTTAGTAGCCGCCTACCCTTCTGCTATTCCGGGCTGCCAGCGATTACGGTTTGATAATGGATCTGTTTTATTGGATCTCTGGTTTGGTGATGTGAATGAATTACTTCCTCAGGTGTATACGCCAGCAGACGGACTAGTCGATGCCTGGTATCTGGATGGCTTTGCTCCGAGTAAAAATCCGGATATGTGGACAGATAATTTATTCGCAAATTTATATCGACTGATCCGTCATAAGGGAACACTGGCAACATTTACTGCGGCCGGATTTGTGCGGCGCGGACTGGCTGATGCCGGTTTTGCCATGCTGAGGGTTCCTGGTCATGGCAAAAAACGGCAGATGCTTACCGGCCAGAGTCAGAAAAGAACATCGCCCCGGACTGTGGATATAAAATCAGTCGCAATTGTGGGTGGTGGTATTGCGTCTGCTTGTCTGAGCTATTTATTGACTCAGCGTGGTTATCCGGTGGAATTATTCTGTGCCGATAAGGATGTTGCACAAGCCGCTTCAGGCAATCCTCAGGGAGCTATCTACCCGCTATTACATAAGCCGGATGAATCACTCTCACAATTCTTTGCCACTGCATTCCACTTTTGCCGGCAGTTGATCGATGATGTCAATGCGCACACACCTGTCTCTCATAGCTGGAGCGGCGTATTTCTGAAAAAAATTGATGAAAAATCTTCACGCAAAATTGATGCATTATTAAGTGCCAGTTTTCCGGAAGAGCTGATATATGGCATTGATGAAGGTGCTCTGTTTCCACAAGGTGGCTGGATTGCCCCGTCAGAATTGACTCAGATTCTATTTCAATTATCAGCCGCCAGCGGTTTATTGACTCCGCACCATGATTGCACGATCACATCTCTTCAAAAACAACAGGATAACTGGTGTCTCAGCAGTAAGGATGGAGAATTCTGGTCTGCATCACAGGTTATTTTAGCCAATGGTGCTGATATCGGTATTTTTGAACAAACCAGAGAGTTACCCATCACGCCGGTTCGTGGCCAGATATCCCTGCTGCAAGCTTCGGAAGAGGAAATCAGCCCTTATGTCGTGTGTGGCGATGGCTACATCGTGCCGGCACATAACGGAAAACAAGTAATAGGCGCGACGTATATCCGGCATGATAAAGATCGGACGGTAAGAGATGATGAGCATCAGGAAAACAAGGCTAAAATGCAAAAAACGCTTTCCACCGATACCTCAGCATACCGGGTGATTGACGGACGGGCCGCTATCCGGGGGGTTACACGTGATCACTTGCCGCTGGCCGGCGGATTACGTTCAGAAGAAAAACTCCGGAGCACGTTAAACAACATGACAAAGTCTGGTTGGTTACCGGAAACAGATTCCGGATTATTTGTTTTAGCAGGCTTAGGTTCCCGTGGATTATGCTCCGCCCCACTGGCCGCTGAATTACTGGCCGCACTGCTACTGCATGAACCACTTCCCTGTGCATTATCTGTGCTTCAGGATCTTGATCCACAGCGCCGCTGGTTAAAACCACGGTGGCGAAAAAGTCGTATCATATAATGACGTCAAAACATGGCCGGATGCTGCTGATTATTATCTGAAATTACGAGCATATTTTCAGCAAACGAAGCTAAATGACCTGACTTTGTAATAAAGGGCAGGTATAGTGCCTCGCAGAAAATTAGACCCCAAATTTGCCTTTCAAGGGGGATCCCATGATTACCGCCTACATGCTGCGTAATAAGATTCTGGATGTTGTTCAGTTAACAACTCAGGATGTTTTACCTCCCGACACTATCTGGCTGGATGCCTATAAGCCTGACGATGAAGAACGTGAATGGCTAAGTAGTCTGTTTCTGGAAGAAGTTCCGGAAGAAGAAGAGCTGGATGAAATTGAAGCATCTGCGCGTTTCTACTGGGACACGGATGGTCTGCATATTTTATCTCTGTTCCCGCAACGGATCGGTGGTGAAACCCGTGGTGTAAACATGTCATTCACACTGCGTAATAACCTATTGATCAGCTTCCGGGAAGAAGATATCGGTATTGTTCGTCTGTTACGGCACTACATGCGTCATGATCGTGTTGAAATCGAAGACGCTATGGACATCCTGCTTGAACTGATGGATCTGAAAGTCGAATATCTGTCTGATCTGATCGAAGATGGTTATACCACCTTAGAAGAAACATCTGAGCTTGTTCTTAGTGATGAACAGATTCATGAGATGTTACAGGAATTGATGGAACAGGAAGAAACGAACAGTCAAATTCGTCTTGCATTGCACGATACCCGACGCGCCTTGCGTTTCCTGCGCCGAACCGTTCGGCAACAGTTATTATCTGAACAGAAAAAGACCATTGATGAAGTGCTGCACGACATTGAGTCACTGTTGCCACACACGCAGTTCCTGTTCGATAAAATCAACTTCCAATTGGAAGTGGCAATGGGCTTTACCAATCTGCAACAGAACAAGGTTATCAAAATATTCTCAGTTGCTGCGGTTGTGTTTCTGCCGCCGACATTGATTGCCAGTATGTATGGTATGAACTTTGACATTATGCCTGAATTACATTGGCGATTTGGTTATCTGGTCTCGATTGGCATGATGCTGGCATCTGCTTTTGGTACCTATTTCTTCTTCCGGAAGAAAGGCTGGTTGTAATTTCCGGAATATAAAAATTAGTGGCACCGATGAATCACACCGGTGTCACTCTCTCCTTTCCCTACTTATTTATCTCACTTTGCCGAAGCAGCTAATAAAGTTGCTAATGTATCCGCCGCCTCAGCCCACTCCGCATCATCAGTAAATGCCTGTTGTAACAATTCAACCTGTGATGCACTCCAGAATGGCGCATCAGGTAATGCTACTCCGTCCGTAAGCGGATGAGATTCAATAAACCGCAGGATACTCGGCTCATCATTTGCTAATCCCAGCTGACTAAATAAAGCAGCAAGATCATGTGTTCCAATGTCCATTTCAGGCAACCCTCGCTGATAGGAACTATTATCATTATAGAATGAATTATCCTTCATACAGAGATTATCTGCGAAACATTGAATAGGAATATAACTATATGACCGGACTACGTTATGAAACTGATTCAATGGGGAGCATCCCGGTTCCGGCAGATAAATACTGGGGAGCACAAACCCAGCGATCCATCGGGCATTTTCCGATCGGCGTTAACCGTTTCCGTTGGGAACGTCCCATGATCCGTGCACTGGGAATATTGAAATTAGCAGCCGCCAAAGCCAATGCTGAACTGGAAACGTTGCCAGAGGCAGTTGCCGAACCGATAGAGCAAGCGGCACAAGAGGTCGTTGACGGTAAGTTAGATGAACATTTTCCGCTGGTGGTTTTCCAGACCGGATCAGGCACGCAATCAAACATGAATGCCAATGAAGTAATCGCAAACCGGGCCATTGAAATTTGCGGAGGTGAAATTGGTAGTAAAAAACCCATCCACCCCAATGATCATGTCAATTGTGGTCAGTCATCAAATGATACGTTTCCTACTGCTATGCATATAGCCGTCATTGAAGAGCTGGAACAACAATTAATTCCTGTGATCGGGCATCTGAAACAAACACTTAATGCTAAAGCGGTGGCTTACGCCAATATAGTCAAAACAGGCAGAACCCATCTTCAGGATGCAACTCCCATTACTTTGGGCCAGGAAATCAGTGCCTGGGTAGCACAACTTGAGTTCGCACTAGCAGGAATTCAGGCCAGCAAAGCCGGTGTATTTGAATTAGCTATCGGCGGGACCGCTGTCGGAACCGGATTAAATGCTCATCCTGAGTTCGGTGCACGAACAGCCGCTTATATTGCCAGTATTACCGGTTATCCATTCCATGCAGCAGATAATAAATTCTTTGCCCTGTCAGCGCATGATGCGTTGGTTCAGACCTCGGCGGCATTACGTACACTGGCCGGTGCGTTGATGAAAATAGCGAATGATGTGCGCTGGCTGGCCAGTGGCCCCCGTTGCGGCATTGGGGAGTTAGTCATTCCGGAAAACGAACCGGGCTCTTCTATCATGCCGGGGAAAGTAAACCCAACGCAATGCGAAGCCCTGACCATGGTATGCGTACAGGTTTTTGGTAATGATGCCGCTGTCGCATTTGCGGGAAGTCAGGGTAATTTCCAACTGAATGTTTATAAGCCTGTTATGGTACATAACGTGCTGGAAAGCATTCATTTACTGGCTGATTCTTGCCGGGCATTTGATGAACATTGCGCAAGTGGTATTGAACCTAATCTACCCCGGATTGAAGAACATCTGGCTGATAATTTAATGCTGGTGACGGCATTGAATAAGCATATTGGCTATGACAAAGCGGCGATGATTGCAAAAACGGCACATCGTGAGGGGTTGCGTTTACGTGAGGCCGCTATAGCTTCGGGGTATCTTACTGCAGAAGAGTTCGATCTTTGGATTTCACCATTGGAAATGGCTGAGCCGCATAAACTGTGATTGATTATCCGGGGAACTCCCCGGATAATTTTTATGAACAGATATTTATTTCAGCGAGCCGGACAGAAACTGTTTCAGACGCTCACTTTTCGGATTACCCAGCACATCATCCGGATGGCCTTCTTCCTCGATTTTTCCCTGATGCAGGAAAATCACGTGATTTGAAACATTTCGGGCAAAACCCATTTCATGGGTTACTACCACCATGGTTTTGCCTTCTTCCGCCAGTTTTTGCATGATCTTCAGCACTTCACCGACCAGTTCAGGATCTAACGCGGAAGTCGGTTCATCAAACAGCAGCACTTCCGGTTCCATTGCTAATGCACGGGCAATGGAGACACGCTGTTGTTGTCCACCGGATAAATGCGCAGGATATTTAGCTCTGGCCCGCTCATCAATACCCACCTTTTCCAGATATTGAATTGCCTTGGCTTTTGCTTCTTCTTTATCCATCCCCAATACTTTGATCGGCGCAGCCATGACATTTTCCAGCACCGTCATATGGCTCCACAGATTAAAGTGCTGGAAAACCATCGTCAGTTTGGTCCGGAGTAACTGCAGCTCTTTTTGATCGGTAACTTTTAATTGCCCGTCAGTGTCCATCGTCATATGGATTTCTTTACCATTAACGAAAATGGAACCGGCACTCGGTTTCTCCAGAAAATTCAGGCAACGTAAAAAAGTACTTTTACCTGAACCGGATGAACCGATGATACTGATCACATCACCGGCCTTTGCACATAAAGACACACCTTTAATAACTTCATGCTGGCCATATTTTTTATGCAGATCTTTTACAGCCAATTTGTAATTGTGCATTTCATAACCTTTCTAAAATGAATCTTAATGCGCAGACTGTGGTCTCAGATGTTTCAGCCAGCGTTTTTCAGCCAGACGGAACAGACCAACCAGCAGAAAAGAAATAATCAGATAAATCGCAGCCGCAATACCAAATGCGTGGAACGACTTATACGTTGCTGCATTCACATCCCGGGCTATTTTCAGGATATCCGGTACCGTAGCCGTGAATGCCAGCGAGGTTGCATGCAACATCAGAATGACTTCATTACTGTAAGCCGGTAAGGCACGGCGCAATGCTGAAGGAATAATGATGCTGCGATAAAGTGTAAAACCAGAGAAGCCGTAAGCCCGGGCAGCTTCAATTTCACCATGCGGAATAGCACGTATGGCGCCAGCCAGCATCTCTGTTGTGTAGGCACAGGTATTCAAAGCTAATGCCAGCACAGTGCAATTAAAACCACTACGGAAGAACAGATTCAGAAAATCAACTTCCCGCACCACACTCAATGTGTACACCCCGGAATAAAACACCAGTAACTGCACATAAAGCGGTGTGCCGCGGAAGATATAGGTATAGAACCATACCGGCATCCATAACGCTTTTTTCTGCGATACACGGGCAATCGACATCGGCAATGCGAGCATAAAACCCAATACCAGTGACAACACCAACAACCACATGGTGACAGCCACGCCGGTAAAGCGATAACCATCACTCCACAAAAAAGCCTTACCATACTGCATCAGGATTTCAATCATAGCTCAGCACTCCGGACACCCATTGAATAGCGACGTTCCAGCCAAAGCAAAACCAGATTTGACACAGTCGTAAAAATCAAATAAACCACGGCAGCAACAATCGTGAAATAGAAGAACTGGTAAGTTCCCTTCCCTGCATTCTGGGTTGCTTTAACAACATCGGACAACCCGATAATTGAAACCAGGGCTGTTGCTTTCAATGTAACTTGCCAGTTATTAGCAATGCCGGGTAATGCAAAACGCATCAACTGAGGGAAAAGGATATAGCGGAATGCCTGCCACGGTGAGAAACCATAAGCCACACCGGCTTCAAGCTGACCTCTGGGCACCATTAAATAAGCGCCACGGAACGTTTCCGTAAAATAGGCACCATAGATAAACCCAATAGTAATCACACCGGCAGCGAATGGATCAATATTGAGTTGGGCTATGCCCAATGACTCAGTAATGCCATTCACTACAATCTGCAGGCCATAAAATATCAGCAGCATCAGCACCAGATCAGGCACGCCCCGGATCAGAGTGGTATAAATACCAGACAATAATCTCGCCAACCTGCTTTGCGATGATTTTGCCGCAGCACCTACCAATCCCAGCAGAAAAGAGAGCACAACCGAAAGCAGTGCCTGCTCTATCGTCACCAGAGCTCCGTCGAAAATAATGGAGCCATACCCATACAGCATAACGATATACCTGATTTATTTTGAAACTGAAAAACGACGAGGCTCCTCGTCTGAAGAGCCTCGTCATCAAATAGCAGTTAACGCGAAGCGTTATTCACCGTATATGTTGAATTTGAAATATTTTTTAGCCAGTTGGTCGTAAGTACCATCTTTGCGCATATCGGCCAGTGTTTTATTCAGTGCATCTTTCAATGCGCCGTCTTCTTTACGGACACCGATACCAGCACCAACACCGAAGTATTTCTCATCGTTAACTTCCGGGCCGGAATATTCAAACTGTTCGCCCTGTGGTTTGTTCAGGAAGCTTTCACCAGCAGTCACAGCATCCTGAAACGCAGTATCAACCCGACCGGATACCAGATCCGCATATACCAGATCCTGATTCTGGTAAGCTACCAGCTCAACACCTTTGCTCTGCCAGTTATCTTTAGCATAAGTTTCTGCAGTAGTACCCTGCATCACACCCACACGCTTACCTTGCAGTGATTCAGCTGTTGGCTGAATGCCTGAACCTTTTGCTGAAACTAAACGAGCAGGAGTGCCATACAGTTTATCGGTGAAATCAATTTCCTGTTTGCGCTGTTCAGTAATAGACATAGCAGAAAGGATGGCATCGATTTTCTTGGCTTTCAGTGATGGGATCAGACCATCAAAATCACTTTCAACCCACTCACATTTGGCTTTCAGACGTTTGCACATCTCATTGCCCAGATCGATATCAAAACCGGTCAGTGAACCATCAGCAGCTTTCACTTCAAATGGTGCATAACCAGGTTCCACGCCAAAGCGTATCTCTTTAATTTCCGCCGCATTTACATTTACAGCAAAAGCGATTGCAGCGAACTGCATGACTTTGCGAAAGTTCTTCATCTTTATTCCTATTCTTAGTGATCAGTCCCGGAATGCACGCATCATCAGCCTTGATCGTGCCACATAAAAATCTTATCAAAAGAATGCCATAAACAAAATCTTCTGCATCCCATTTATTTCGCAGAATTAAATATATTTATTCAGAATCACTGTCTTAATATGAGATTAGTCAGCAAATCTGCAGCTATCTATGCAATAACAGCAGTACAATCGACTGCCAGACCGGCTCATACACCGTAACGGACACGATCTGTCGCTATGTAAAGCAGAGCCATAATCGTCAGACTATCGGTGATGATTCCCTGCTGAATCATTAGCAATAATTCATCAAAAGTATGCAATTCGACCAGGATGTCTTCTGTGTCTTCCAGTTCCTGTTTACCGGCTTCCAGTTGGCGGGCAATAAATAAGGCTCCACACTCATTAGTTACCGAGTTAGAAAGATAGAAATCTGTCAGTAAAGGCTCTATCTGGCCTGCGGTATATCCGGTTTCTTCTTGCAGTTCCCGCGCAGCGGTCTGCTGCCAGTCTTCACCTTGCGGAGCACCACCTTCCGGAATTTCCAGCGAACTTTGATTACCAATGGCATAACGGGTCTGCCGCACCATCACGATCCGGCCATCATCAAGCACCGGAACGACACCAACGGCCCGGTTTTTAAACTCAACCACACCGTATTGTGCCGGACCTCCCATCGGAGTCAGAACGTCATCATGACGTACTTTTATCCAAGGTGTTTCAAATACCACTTTTGATTTTATTGTCTTCCAGATACTCATATATTCCTCATGAGTTTTACTTGTCCACCTTGGTGGAAACGTTCATAATTTGTGCAATTCCAACAGGAGGTCCCGATGAAGTCAAAGACATCACATACCGGATATCAGCATCAACGAGGTGCTATTACCGACAATCATTTACAAGCGCTGGTCACGGACAAATTATTCCGCAGCCGTGTGGAAGAGAATATTAAAGGAAAAGGTAGTTATCGTCGCCATGCGAAACACCGTCGGCAAGACGAGTTCCGTTTAAAAATTGCTGCCTAGTTGTTTTTAAACTGAATTTGTCTCTGCTCACTAAAAGAGCAAACGAAACATTCGATGTTGTTTTGCTCTTGCCTGAATCAAATCATATCGTTATTATGCCCGCACATCGAAACGATGTATGTGCGCGTCCTTAGCTCAGCTGGTTAGAGCACCACCTTGACATGGTGGGGGTCGATGGTTCGAGTCCATTAGGACGCACCATTTTTTCGATAGCAACAACATCTTTAAGTGCGTCCTTAGCTCAGCTGGTTAGAGCACCACCTTGACATGGTGGGGGTCGATGGTTCGAGTCCATTAGGACGCACCAATTCTTTTAAATCAATCAATTAAACTCCCCGTATTATTCAATATTCTGACCACTTATTTTTGTGGGCACAATTATTCGCAAAGTTTAAATTCAACCCTCTTTGAATCCTATTTTCCGTTTTTTATCATATTCCCTTTCGGTGTCCAAACGAGGTGGTACCAGCATGACCACCACCCTATTTTTTCATTTATTAGTTTTCTAATGAGGTATGGAGCTAAATGTCGATAACCGAACTGCGGCCGCAAGCATTTCGCTTCGGTTACTGGAGTAAAACTAGATCTAAATAGAGGCCTGTTTTTCTTGGCTTCTACAATCCATTACTATTCCAATAGTTTGCGACAAAAGCGCAATATAATTTCCGACTTATATTTTCCATTTATTCTTCAAAAATGGAGCGGATCGGGACATAGAAACTGCGCTTCGGCGCATCGATGACAACTTGAGTAGTAATGCGCCGAATTTGCGGCACTTTATTCATCAGCTCCTGACTGAATTTGTCATACTCAGCAGCATTAGCAGCAGTCACGACGACCATCAGATCATACGGGCCTGTCACATAATAGACCTGCTGAATGTCTTCACGATTGACAATCCAGTTCTTAAACAAGCCTAATGCAACATAGTTATCGCGTTCGATCTCAAGCCCTGCGATAAAGGTCATCATGTTTGATACGTATTTAGGATCGACTACCGCAATTTCAGTTTGAATCACACCCTCAGTACGCATTTTTTTCAAACGACGCTGGACAGCAGAAGCAGAAAGCCCAACCTGCTCAGCAATTTCCTCTGCCTGCACGCGGCTGTTTTTCTGAATGATATTGAGGATCTTGGCATCAAATGTATCAAGCTGCATGAATTGAAACTCTGTTAAATAAAACCTGACTGCCAGCAAATTCCTTTTGCTAATGCGACTTTTTCTATATCCACTCTGGTGCAATTTGCGCACCAGCTTAAAACATTCCCGATCTGTTCTGGGGAGCTGCATTTTTTCTGCAAAAACAACGCTGAAAATGCATTTTTCCGGCGTTTAAAAACGCTTTTCGCCGTTGAGCAACAGTCATTTTGTAAATACTACAAGGGAATTGCAACGACAGCAGGATAGCACAATGTCAGAAATAGTCCGGCCACTCAGGAAGAAAACACCGTTCGCACTGGAAGTAAATCAGGTCCACAAACGTTTCGGTGACAATGAAGTCCTGAAAGGCATTTCATTACAAGCGCATCATGGAGAAGTGGTATCTATCCTCGGCTCTTCCGGATCTGGTAAGAGTACCTTTTTACGCTGTATCAATTTTCTCGAAATGGCCGATCAGGGCACCTTCATTATCAATGGTGAAGAGATCCGTCAAACACGGGATCGCCACGGTAAACAACAACCGGCCGACTGGAAACAAATTGAACGCATCCGCAGTCGGTTAGGCATGGTGTTTCAGGGATTCAACCTCTGGTCGCATCGCACGATTTTGGAAAATGTGATTGAAGCACCTGTCCATGTACTGAATCAGGATAAATACGAAGCAACCGAACAAGCAGAAGAGTTGCTGCAGAAAGTAGGTCTTTATCACAAGCGACATGAATACCCGTCTTTCCTGTCTGGCGGACAACAACAACGCGCCGCGATTGCCCGTGCCCTCTGTATCAACCCGAAATTGATGCTGTTTGATGAGCCAACATCTGCGCTCGACCCGGAACTCGTCGGCGAAGTGTTGAAAGTCATCCGCGATTTAGCGGATGAAGGCCGCACCATGTTGCTGGTCACCCATGAAATGAACTTTGCCCGTGATGTTTCTGATCATGTGGTCTTTATGCATCAGGGGTTGATTGAAGAAGAAGGAACGCCGGATCAGGTATTCAATCACCCGAACAGCGAACGTTGTCGCCAGTTCACCTCTCAGTTTCGTCAATAAACCTCAATCAATACATGGAGTAACAACGCTATGAAAGCACGTTTGACCGCCGGACTGATTGCCCTTGCCTGCCTCACCAGCACTGCCGCACACGCAGAGATCCGCTTTGGGGTATCGAATGAGGCATATCCACCGTTTTATACCAAAGATGCCAGCGGAAAATGGGCTGGTTGGGAAATTGACTTGTTACATGCCCTGTGTGACGAGATGAAAGAAAAATGCACCATCGTTGATATGACGTGGGATGGTCTGATCCCAGGTTTGAAGGCGAATAAAATTGATGTGATCTGGTCATCGATGTCAATCAATGATGAACGTAAAAAAGTCATCGCATTTACTGACAAATATTACAACACGCCGACTGAAATCGTCGGTCTGAAAGACGAACCACACAAAGTCACTAAAGATGATTTGAAAGACAAAATCATTGGGACTTACGTTTCGTCCATCCAATCAGCTTATTTCCAGAAACATTACAGCGATATTGCGACTGAGAAAAACTATCCAACATTGGATGAATCCCTGCAGGATTTAGTCTCTGGTCGTGTCGATTACGTCATTGCCGACTCTATTCCGCTGGCTGCTTTCCTTGAATCATCAACCGGTAAAGAGTGCTGCGAAAGCAAAGGTCAGGTTCCTGAAGATGCGGAAATATTAGGCACAGGCATTGGTGGTGGTTTAAGACAATCGGATACCGCTCTGGTTGAAAAACTCAACAAAGCCATCGCTGCTGTGCGTGCAAACGGCAAGTACAAAGAAATTTCAGCGCAATATTTCAGTTTCGACCCATACGGTAACTAATCATGGATATCTCAACCTACACCAGCTTACTGGCACTGGAAGCTCCGGGATGGGGTAGCGCCTTACTGAAAGGTACTATCACGACACTGGAGATTTCATTCGGTGCGTTTCTGGCCGGGATTGGAATTGGGCTTGGCTGCGCATTGGGTAAATTAAACGGGAGCCGTACGCTGGCTCCGGTTTTAAACCTTTACACCACTGTTGTCCGGGCAATTCCCGAGCTGATCCTGATAGTTGCGCTCTACTATGCCGGCACAGACTCCCTGAATGCGCTGTTAAATGCGCTGAGTTTTGAATCGGTGGAAATCAATGGTTTTGCTACCGCTATTCTGGTGCTAGGCATTGTGCAAGGCGCTTATGCCACTGAAGTCATTCGTGGTGCGATTCTGGCGATCCCGACCGGACAAATCGAAGCCGGGAAAGCCTTTGGCATGCCTGCCACCATGCGTTTTCGTCGCATCATTCTGCCAGCCATGATGCCAACTGCACTGCCGGGGTTATCTAACCTGTGGGCATCGGTCACCAAAGACAGCGCATTAATCGCCGTTCTGGGTTATCAGGAGCTCGCCATGATCACCAAACTGGCGGCAAGTAATACCAAATTCTATTTCTTCTTTTTCTGTACGGCTGCACTGATTTATCTGGTGATCACCTTGTGTTCTAACTCGGTATTTGACTCGCTGGAACGTCGTTTCCGCCGAGGCCAGGTTCGGGTAGGTTAAGGAGTTTTTAAATGGATTTTTCATGGATCACCCATTACTGGCCACTGTTATTGAAAGGTGCCGAACAAACCATCGCATTATTAGTGATTTCAGTCAGCCTCGGATTCTGTCTGGCTATTGTACTGGCGCTATTACAAGTGATGGGGCCAAAACCACTGGCTAAATTCTCAAGCGGTTATTGCACCCTACTCCGCGGCACGCCTTTGTTGGTGCAGTTATGGCTACTTTATTATGGTATTGGCTCTCTGTTACCGATGATCCCTGGGATCCGTCATAGCTTTATGTGGCCTGTTTTGCGGGAAGGTTTCTTCTTCGCTGCCGTTGCATTCACCCTGAACTATGCGGCTTATGAAGCGGTTGTTTTACGCGCGGCGCTGCTGTCTGTACCAAAAGGTGAGATCGAAGCAGGCAGAGCATTCGGTATGTCACGCTCGACGTTGATCCGTCGCGTTTGGCTGCCGCGGGCCATCCGCATTGCATTGCCAACCATTGCTGGTGAAGTCGTCTTGCAGCTCAAAGCAACACCATTGGCTTTTACCGTCACCGTGATGGATCTCTATTCCGTCGCCTACAAAATCAGACAAGACACCCTGCTCGTGTATGAACCGCTCATTCTGGTTGCCGTCTTCTACGTCGCATTAAGTGCTCTCATCGTCAAAGTATTCGGACGTATTGAACGTCAGCTACCGGTTCGTCGCTGAATTGAAAGGATATAAAAATGACTCAAAAACCTTCTCGCACATTTCGCCCAGCGACGCTGGCATTAAATGCCGGTTTAGAACCCGATGCACTGACGCACGCGATCGCGCCGAATATTTCCATGTCAGTGAACAATAGTTTTGTGCCGGGGGATGGTGCTTTTTCGGCGAACGGTTTAGATCTGACGGAAACACCTTTTCTCTATGCAGGTTGGACCAACCCAACAGTTCGTCAGTTAGAGGAACGCTTGGCGGCACTGGAGAACACGGAAGATGCTTATGCTGCTGCGACGGGGATGGCGGCCATGGCTGCAGTTTTCTTTTCGCTGCTGAAATCAGGTGATCACCTGATCATCAGTGATGTTTGTTATGCCGCGATTAACGAACTGGCTTTGCAGGTCATGCCTTCTTTTGGTATTGAGGTGACAGCGGTGAACTTGTCTCGGGTTGATGACGTGATTACGGCCATCAAACCGAACACACGTCTCATTCATGCTGAAACCCCGAATAACCCGTTGTTGCGTCTTACCGATCTGCAGGCGCTTGCAGAAATTACCCGTGCGAAAAATATTCTGCTGTCTGTCGATTCCACTTTTGCAACACCGGTGGTGACTCGTCCTTGTGACTTTGGTGTGGATCTGGTGGTGCATTCGCTGACCAAATTCATCAATGGTCACGGGGATACCTTAGGTGGTTGTGTCGCGGGTAAAAAATCACTGATTTCCGAAATCCGCTCCAAAGCAGGCGTCTATCTGGGGGCGAGCCTGTCTGCACAGAATGCGTGGTTGATCATGCGCGGTATCGATACCCTCTTCCCGCGAATGAATATGATGTGTCAGTCGGCCATGAAAATTGCGAGTTGGCTGGAACAACATCCCCGCGTTAAATCGGTCATTTATCCCGGTTTGTCTTCACATCCTCAGCATGATCTCGCTAAACGTCAAATGGAGCAGTTTGGCGGCATTGTCGTGTTCCAGGTGGATGATATCGACACCACCGAACAGCGCTTTGCCCATGAGTCACATCTATTCCACTATGCCTATTCGATTGGCCACCAACGAAGTCTGGCCGTATTGCTGAAAACCGAAGATTTAATGAAATCGACGTATCGGCTGACATCCGAGCAACAGCAAGAATATCTGCAATATGCTGGCAAAGGGCTCTTCCGCTTGTCTATTGGGTTGGAATCTGTCGAGGATATGATTGAAGACTTGGAGTATATTTTACGATGACTGCATCCAATACCATCTCAATCAGCCACGCTGATCCCAGAACATCGTCCAGAGATTTGCTCAAGCTTGGCATCATGGTCTTGCTGTGGGGTTTCAGTTGGCCAGCCATGAAAATTTGCCTGCTTTCGATCAGCCCATTATGGTTGGCAACGATCCGATTTGGCAGTGCGGCACTGTGTTTGTTCCTTTTTACAGGTATAAGAGGTGAATTAAGACTTCCGGTAAAGCAGGATATTCCAATCATTGCGAGTGTTGGTTTGTTACAAATGATGGCCTTTACAGTATTAGGTTTAATCGCCATGACAAAAGTTGCAGCAGGACAAGCAGCTTTACTCGCCTACACAACTCCACTATGGGTTTCACTGATCACTGTGGTTGTTTTACGCCGGTCGCTGGAAAAAAGTCAGCTGTATGCGGTGATAGCGGGCTTACTTGGTATTGTGGTAGTTATCTCGCCATCACTGCTGAGCTGGCAATCAGCTGCAATTATTGGGGATATCATGCTTTTAGGCGCAGCGCTATGTTGGAGTATCGTCATTGTTCATGTAAAGCAACATCCATGGCATGGTAGTCCGCTGATATTAGCGCCATGGCAAATGTTACTGTCCGCGCTGCCACTTATGATCATCGCATGGATAACAGAAGGGATCCCTCATATAAATTGGAACACTGAGTTAGTTAGCCTGCTAGTATTTATCGGCCCGCTTGCAACCTGTTTCTGTTTTGTAATTTCGTTGGCGGTAGGTAGACGTATCAACTCAGTTTCTATGTCTGTTGCAACTTTAGGCGTTCCGGTTATTGGACTGTTCTCTTCGATTCTTTTTTTGGGTGAGAAAATTACGCCAGCGATAACCATGGGGGTAGTTTTGATCCTCTGTAGTCTGGTTGGAATATTAGTTGGTCCAGCAAAAATGGGGGATCAACAGATATAAGTTTGAACATATTATCGGATTAGAGATCTATTAAAAATCATTAAGCAATAGTATTAAATATGAGAAGCCAGAAAATAATCTGGCTTTTTTGGCCGGTGTGAACAAGCCACCGGTCTGATCGATGGTAAAATTATCTCTCATTAATCTTCACGGACTGATCGTTTTTGTGTCTAAACTGGGTGATGCCAGCTGTATCAGAACTGATTACCATCTCAGTTTTGAAAAATAATTCATACCGACTATGATATAAAATCTTCGAATAAGCCCTGAACCCGTTAAAGGATAACAGGGCTATTATATAAATTACGCTTTTGACGTTAACATGCCATGCGTCACGATAAAGTCGATGATGGTATCAACCCCCTGACCGGTTTTCAGATTGGCGAATGTCCACGGCTTTTCCGGGCGCATGCGGTTGGTGTCTGATTCCATCACATCCAAACGAGCGCCAACATACGGGGCCAAATCGATTTTATTGATGACCAATAAATCGGATTTAGTAATGCCCGGCCCGCCTTTGCGTGGAATTTTCTCCCCTTCTGCTACGTCAATGACATAGATGGTCATATCAGCCAATTCTGGGCTGAATGTGGCACTCAGGTTGTCGCCACCGCTCTCAACGAAAACTACGTCGAGATTGCCAAATTTCTCACTTAACGCTTCGACAGCGGCCAGATTCATCGATGCATCTTCGCGGATCGCGGTGTGTGGGCAGCCGCCAGTTTCCACCCCGACAATACGCTCGGCAGCTAACGCACCTGCTTCGGTTAAAATCCGCTGATCTTCTTTGGTGTAGATATCGTTGGTGACGACGGCAATCTCAAAGTGATCGCGCATCTTTTTACATAATACTTCTAATAGCGCAGTCTTGCCGGAACCAACAGGGCCGCCAACGCCGACTCGTAATGGGGATGATGTTTGAGTCATAAGAGTGTCCTTTCCAATCTGGTTATGAGCGGAATAACCGCGTGTATTGTATTTCGTGGCACGCACTAGCGATGGCGAGGCAGGTTAAACTGCCGCCGATCTCATCGTCTTGCACGGCGCAAGCCCGCTTGTATTTTTCAGGCAGTTGCGCAGATAATTTTCGTAATAACGTCTGACCGGCTTGCTGACCGATGGGCACTAATTTAATGGCAGCCATGACGGCACCTTCCAGCAATGCGAACCCCCAGCCCAGCGCCAGTTGCTCGACACTGAGGCTGTTTTTTGCGCCAAACCACGCCATGCCGGCCAGTTGCGACCGTTTCAGATGAACGGCCATATCTGCACTGCCAGGAATGCCCCAATCTTTGATCACGCGATAAAACGCATCACCGCGCTGCCCCTCTTCCAAGCGGAACTCTTCGCTTTCGCGACTCGCTACCAGCAAATCGATAGCGTCTACAAAAGCAGTAAGATCGTCTTGCTGGGCAGCAACGTAAAGACGGTTGAGAAGCGGCCAGTCGAGATAGATCAGCCCTTCATCCATCTGATCAGTCAGCCATTGTTCAAATTCAGCGGCGTTTTTAACCCAGCCAGTTTCAACTGCCCATTCCAGCCCTTGCGAATAGGTAAACCCACCCACGGGTAAATTAGGGCTCATCAATTGGAACAGCTGTAACCAACTGACTGGCGAGGTTTGATTAAGCGCTGAAAAAGTCATGAATTAACCCACCAATAGAACTGACGCCGAGGCAAACACCGCTGCCGCCCAGCCTTTTTTCAACCATGCAATGTGGTTTGCTTTACTGCCAACCGCATAACCCATTGCCAGCAACACCAGCGATGAAGCCACGGCTCCTACAGTGAATAACGCGACTTGCCCGATAGGCGCTTCGACGCCATGTGCCCAACCATGGAACAGCGCAAAGCAAGGCATCATCCAGCTCAATACTGACAAGCGATTTGGAGCAAACATCAAGGCACCCGCAAACCAAAGAGAAGCAAGAACCAGTGGTTCCACCAGATTATTACCGCCCAACAGCACACCCGCAGCAGTGCCAACCACCATTGCCAGCAGCGTCAATAATGGCAGTGATAAGCGACGACCCGTTAATGCAGCCAGAAAGCCACTGCTCAGTAACATCATCAAATGGTCAAGGCCCGTCAGTGGATGCAACACCCCCGATGAAAAGCCGTGCTCCATGTGTCCTGTGTGAGCAAAGGCTGGCGTAGCCAGTAACATCAGAACGCTTGCGGTGGTCATACGTAATTTGTTCATCGTTAATTCCTTTTAATTGCTTATCAGTTAGTTGCTTATGAGGTTTTCAAAAAGCCATGCATAGGCACGACGGTCGCTGCTCTGGCTGCATGAGCGTGAGTATGCGCATGATCATGACTGTGACCATGCTCGTGATCATCATGATGATGGTGATGCCCTGCGCCCGCTTGTGATTGGTAAGCACCCGCTTCTGGTTCAAATGGGGCAATCTCAACCACAACCGAGCCACCTAAACCAACCACCATTTCATCGAGCACATAGTCGTGCTGATAACGAGCAAATCCAGCTTCAATCTGTAATGGCACATGACGATTACCGAGGTGATAGCAAATGCGGCTCAGCAGTAATGGGTCGCCACAGTGCACGGTGGAAACCTGCTCTTCGGCGGCTTTTACCATCACTACAACAGCGCCAGCATCGTCGGTCAGATACTCGCCGCCGCGTAATAGCTGACCACGAGTCAGGAATAGACCGGCCGCATCGCCATTATCTAAGGTGACTTTCAGGCGGCTTTTGATGCGCAAGTCGATCGGCAGTGTCAGCGTTGTAAGTAGCGCTTTTCCTGCTGCCTCTTCTGTCGTCAAACGTTGTGTTAATCGAATCATGTTCATCTCTCAGAATAGAAAGTAACGTTGCGCCATCGGCAACACCGCTGCCGGTTCGCACGTCAGCAATTCGCCATTAGCGCGCACCTGATAGGTCTGGCTGTCGACTTCAATCAATGGCTGCCAGTCGTTATGGATCATGTGTGCTTTCTTCACCGAACGGCAGTTTTTCACTTCCCCAATCAGGCTGTTTAATCCCAGTTGCGCAGGCAAACCAGAGCGAATAGCCAAGCCAGACAGGAACGTCATGCGTGTCGAATGCATCGCACGACCAAGCGCACCAAACATCGAGCGGAAATGTACCGGTTGTGGCGTTGGAATAGACGCATTGGCATCACCCATCGGTGCCGCGGCAATCATGCCGCCCTTCAAAATCATGGAAGGTTTCACACCAAAAAATGCGGGGCGCCACAGCACCAAATCGGCCAATTTGCCCGGTTCGATCGAGCCAACTTCATGACTGATGCCGTGCGCTAAGGCTGGGTTAATGGTGTATTTGGCGATATAGCGTTTGATACGGGTGTTGTCATGTCGTGCTGGGTCGCCGCCGAGGCTGCCGCGTTGCACTTTCATCTTGTGTGCAGTCTGCCATGTGCGGGTGATCACCTCGCCGACACGCCCCATTGCTTGGGAATCGGACGAAATCATCGAAAATGCGCCGAGGTCATGCAGAATATCTTCCGCTGCAATGGTTTCACGGCGAATGCGTGATTCTGCAAACGCGACATCTTCAGGAATGGCAGGGTCGAGATGGTGACAGACCATCAGCATGTCGAGATGTTCATCGACTGTATTCACGGTGTAAGGGCGCGTTGGATTCGTGGAAGACGGCAGCACATTCGCTAACCCGCACGCTCTGATGATATCCGGTGCATGACCACCGCCCGCCCCTTCAGTGTGATAGGTATGAATGGTGCGATCGCCAATCGCAGCCAGTGTGTCTTCAACAAAACCGCTTTCGTTCAGCGTGTCGGTATGAATGGCCACTTGCGTGTCGGTTTCTTCCGCCACATTCAGGCAGTTATCAATCGACGCGGGGGTAGAACCCCAATCTTCATGCAGTTTCAGGCCAATGGCCCCCGCCGCAACTTGTTCATGCAACGCATCGGGTAAGCTGGCATTCCCTTTCCCGAGAAAACCCAAGTTCATCGGCAGACTTTCCGCCGCTTCTAACATGCGCGCCATATACCAAGGACCCGGCGTGCACGTTGTAGCATTGGTGCCAGTTGCAGGGCCAGTGCCCCCACCCAGCATAGTGGTCACGCCAGAGCAAAGTGCTTCGTCGACCTGTTGTGGGCAGATGAAATGAATATGGCTGTCGATGCCACCCGCTGTGACAATCGAACCTTCGCCTGCAATCACTTCTGTGCCAGGCCCAATCACTAACGTCACGCCCGGTTGCACATCAGGATTGCCTGCTTTGCCAATGCCCGCGATACGGCCATTTTTAACCCCGATGTCGGCTTTGACGATGCCCCAGTGATCAATGATCAGCGCATTGGTGATCACCAAATCAAGACAATCACGGCTCAATGCCTGCCCCTGCCCTTGACCATCGCGGATGACTTTTCCACCACCAAATTTCACTTCGTCGCCGTAAATGGTGAAATCTTTTTCCACCTCCAGCCATAACTCGGTGTCAGCCAACCGCACACGATCGCCGGTAGTTGGGCCGAACATATCGGCATAGGCTTGTCTGGAGATAATACTCATACCTGTGCTCCCTGTTCGTTCTGTGCACCCTGATCACTTTGCGCAATTTCATCTAACGGGCCCATCACATCGCCGCGAAAGCCATACACATGGCGACGACCCGCGTATGCCACCAACATGACCGTGCGGGTCTGGCCCGGTTCGAAACGCACCGCAGTGCCAGCTGGAATATCAAGGCGAAAACCACGCGTGGCAGCACGGTCAAACTGCAAGGCAGGGTTAGTTTCAAAAAAGTGATAATGTGAGCCGATCTGGATCGGGCGATCGCCTGTGTTGGCAACAGCTATTTGTAACGTCGCACGGCCTTCGTTGAGTAACAGTTCACCATCGGCAACCTGAATTTCTCCGGGGATCATAGGCGCTCCTTAAATGATGGGTTGATGAACGGTGACCAGCTTGGTGCCGTCAGGGAATGTCGCCTCGACCTGCACATCGGGGATCATCTCGGGTATGCCATCCATCACCTCGTCGCGAGTCAGAATGGTGCGACCGTAATTCATCAGCTCCGCAACTGTCAGACCATCGCGAGCCCCTTCCAAAATCGCCGCACTGATCAGCGCAATCGCTTCCGGATGATTGAGTTTTAAACCACGCGCTTTACGTCGCTCGGCCACAAGCGCAGCGGTAAACAGCAGTAACTTGTCCTTTTCGCGAGGGGTCAGATCCATCTTCTTCTCCTTGTAAACCGTAATCAGGTATTCCAGATCCGCGGACGACATGCGGGGCACCCAATTACCATCGGGCGCAATGCTTGCCAAATCGTCTGCATCAATTTTTGTAACAGCTCGTTGTGGGCGCCCAACAAGCGCACAATCAGTAAGTCATTGAGTAAGGTCACACCAGCCGGTGCGGCGTAGCCTTGCAGTAATTCGCGTACCAATTCACGCTCAGTTTCAGAACAGGGGGAAGCAATCAGTGTTGCCACCAGTGGGTACCCCGCTAAACCCGCTCGGCGATCAAGATCGGTAGCATCAAGCACCCGTAACGATTCGTTCAGGCATAACCTCTGGTTACGATAAACGCGCCAACGACTGCGTAACTGCCCCTCTAAAAAATGCTCTTTATTCACTGGCCGCCCAAGCGAGATGCACTCCCAAACAATCAATCGCGAATCACGTTGCAGATGAAAGGTGCTCTGCAGTTGCAAATTAGCGCCGGGAAACAGAATGTTATCTTGTGGCAGCCACTCCAGAGCGGCACCTGCTGACAGGTGGAAGGTTTGTGTGACCTTCGATTGTGGCCCCGCGCTGCGATAAAACTTGGTCGCACCGGGAGTGGTCAGCAACGCATGCGCCTCCGGTTCTACCTTAATTTGCACATCAAGCTCATCACCGCCGACTACGCCACCCGGCGGGTGCAGCAGGTAGAGATGGCAAGGCATGCCTTCGGGGTAAAACGGACGTTGTACTGTTAACGGACCATATTGGCGACGCTCGGCCAGCACGGTTTGATGACCACGACGGGAAAAACCGAGTGACAAATGCGCCTGCCAGCCAGTTTGCAGGGTTGCTATCGCTGCCGGTTGCATCGTCATACCGTCAGATATTCCTTGATCAAACCTTCGTTCAAATCAGCCATCAAGCCATCAGCGACCCGACGACCGCGATCGAGCAGGCAGAAGCGATCACCGACTTTGCGGGCGAATGGCAGTTTCTGTTCAACTAGCAGCACGGTCAGGCCGATATCACGGTTGAGTTTGCGAATGATGTCGCCAATCTCGCTGACGATGTTCGGCTGAATGCCTTCGGTCGGTTCATCTAAAATCAGTAATTTCGGATCAAGCACCAGCGCACGACCAATCGCGAGCTGTTGCTGCTGGCCGCCGGATAAATCGCCACCGCGACGTTGTTTCATCTCTTTCAGCACAGGGAACAGCTCATACACCTGATCGGGGATCTGGCGCTTGCCATCGCGACGCGCAGGCAAGCCGATCTTGAGGTTCTCTTCCACCGTTAACAGCGGGAAAATCTGACGCCCCTGCGGCACATAACCGATGCCAATTTCCGCACGACGCTCGACCGAAAATTTACTGATGTCTTGACCGTCGAATTCAATCTGACCGCTTTTAACTGGCAATTGCCCCATCAACACATTCAACAGAGTGGTTTTACCCACGCCATTACGGCCCATCAAACAGAGGCATTCACCCTGTGCGATCTCAATATCCAGATCCCACAGCGTGTGTGATTGGCCGTAAAATTGATTAATACCGGATAATTTCAGCATGCTGATTCCCCCAGATAGACCTCGATCACTTTTGGATCAGCCTGCACTTGACTCATGGTGCCTTCTGCCAGCACTGAGCCTTGGTGCAATACCGTGACTTTATTGGCAATCGAGCGCACAAAATCCATATCGTGCTCCACCACCACGACCGAATGTTTTCCAGCGAGCTGTTTCAGCAGTTCCGCGGTGCGTTCCATTTCCTGATGCGTCATTCCAGCCACCGGTTCATCGACCAGCAGCAATTCCGGGCGCTGCATCAGCAACATGCCAATTTCCAGCCACTGCTTTTGACCGTGCGACAACACGCCCGCTTGACGATGGCGTTCCGAAACCAGACCAATCAGCAGCAGCGTTGCTTCCAGATGATCGCGATCTTCACCAGAGAGTTTGCTGACAAAGGTCTGCCAGACGCCTTTATTCCCCGCCATGGCCAGCTCAAGGTTTTCCTCCACCGTCAGCGGTTCAAACACGGTTGGCTTTTGGAATTTACGCCCGATGCCGGCTTCGGCAATCGCCGGTTCATCGAGATCCAACAAGTTGATGTTCTGACCAAACCACGCTGACCCCGTGTCAGGGCGCGTTTTACCGGTGATCACATCCATCATGGTGCTTTTACCTGCCCCGTTCGGGCCGATGATGCAGCGCAGCTCACCTTTATTGATGTAAAGGTTGAGGTTATTCAGTGCTTTAAAGCCATCAAAGCTGACGTTGATGTCTTCCAGATAGAGGATCACGCCATGACGTAAATCGAGTTTCGCCGGCTCTGGTGGTGCCATGCGCTCACGCCAGTAGGTCGGTGTTAAAATTTTTGTTTGTGCAAACATGTTCATCACACCGCCTCCTTGCGATTGAGTAAACCTGTCACGCCTTTTGGCAGGAACAGCGTCACCAGCACGAACAGTGCGCCCAGAGCATAGAGCCACTCGTCGGGCAGAATGCCGGTAAACACCGACTTGGCGTAGTTGACCAAAATGGCACCAACGACCGCGCCATAGAGCGTGGCGCGACCACCGACAGCGACCCAGATCACCAGCTCAATCGAGTTCAGCGGCGAGAATTCACCCGGATTGATAATACCGACTTGCGGCACATACAAAGCGCCTGCGATCCCTGCCAACATGGCGGAGAACACAAAGATCGCCAGTTTGAAATATTCCACCCGATAGCCCATAAAACGGGTGCGCATCTCTGCATCACGGATCGCGACCGCAACACGCCCCAGCTTAGAGCCAACAATCACGCGACAGACCAAGTAAGCCAAACAGAGCACAACGGCTGTAATGAGGAATAATGCAGCTCGCGTGGCATCGTCGGTCAGACTAAAACCGATGATGTCTTTGAAGTCGGTTAAGCCGTTATTACCGCCAAAGCCCATTTCATTGCGGAAGAACGCCAGTAATAGTGCGTAGGTCATTGCCTGCGTCATAATCGACAGATAAACGCCGGTCACACGCGAGCGAAATGCCAGCCAGCCAAACACAAACGCGAGCAAGCCAGGCACCAGCAGCACCATCAGCATAGCGAACCAGAAATGGTTCATTCCATACCAGAACCATGGCAGTTCATGCCAGTTCAGGAACACCATGAAATCAGGCAGAACCGGATCGCCATACACACCGCGCGTGCCGATCTGACGCATCAGATACATGCCCATCGCGTAACCGCCCAGTGCAAAAAAAGCGCCGTGACCAAGACTTAATATGCCGAGATAACCCCAGACTAAATCAAGAGCCACGGCAAGCAGGGCGTAACATAAATACTTGCCTAACAGCGTCACAATGTTGGAACCGACATACAGCATGCTGTCTTGTGGAAGCAATAAATTGGATAACACGACTAGCACTGAGCCAATCAAAATGGCACTGAGCAAACTCAGGCCTGCTTTATCTTTTAATACAGAGTTAAATAGCATCTTCTTAGCCCTCAACCGCACGGCCACGTTGCGGGAACAGCCCGCGTGGGCGTTTCTGAATAAACAGAATGATCGCAACCAGAATCAGGATTTTTGCCAGCACAGCGCCGGCATACGGTTCGAGTAGTTTGTTCGCCACACCCAGTGACAACCCCGCCACCAAAGTGCCCCATAAGTTGCCAACGCCACCAAACACCACCACCATGAAGGAATCAATGATGTAACCCTGACCTAAGTTCGGGCCAACGTTGGTCAACTGAGAGAGTGCCACGCCTGCAATACCGGCGATTCCTGAGCCCAAGCCAAAGGTTCTGGCATTCACCCAGTCAGAACGAACCCCCATGTTGCGGGCCATGGCGCGGTTTTGCGAAACAGCGCGCACTTCCAAGCCCAGACGACTGCGTTTCAGCAACCACATCAGGCCCGCGAAAACCAACAGACTAAACAGAATGATGAACATGCGGTTCAGGGTCAGCGACAGGAAGTCGTTCCACACCCAAGTGCCACTCATCCACGATGGCATCACCACACTTTGATTCAGTGGCGAGAAAATCGAGCGCACCGCTTGTTGTAACAGCAGGCTGATACCAAAGGTTGCCAGCAAGGTTTCCAGTGGGCGGCCATATAAGAAACGGATCACACTGCGCTCAATGACAATACCAACCAGACCAGACACGCAAAATGCCGCAGGAATAGAGAGCAGCAGTGCAATGCCCGGTTCATTCGGTAACAGTTTTTGCATTACGAAGGTGGTGTAGGCACCCAGCATCATCATTTCGCCGTGCGCCATGTTAATGACGCCCATCACACCAAAGGTGATCGCCAGACCAATACCTGCAAGCACTAAAATAGAACCGAGGCTGATACCGAAATAGAGGGTCTCGATACCACTGTAAAATGACTGACTACGTTCGAGCTTTTTCACCGCTGATGCCGCTGCCGCTTTCACTTTGGTATCGGTATCGTTCTGAGCGACTGATTTCAGCTGCCCCACTACTTCTGGGTTATGCACTTCACTTAGTGCATCGACTGCGCTCAGGCGCACCGCAGCATCGCTATCTACTAATTTGCTGAATGAGATCACCATGTCATAGGCCGCTAACACCTTGGTATCGGTTTCTTTTTGTTGATGAGCAATCAGCGCTGCACGATCGGAATCAGCCACCTTCCCCAGCATCGATTTCACTGCGCTAAGGCGTTTCTCTGCATTCGGATCATTTAAGGCCAGTTGGGCCGATAATTCAGCAATTTGGCGGCGCAGCGCATTGTTCATCGACACGCGCTTGAAATCAGAACTGTCACCGGCAACCGCTTGTTTGTCGGTTAAATTCACAAAGGTTTCGCCCTGACGAATGACCATCAGTTCGTCACTTTTACGGAAAAACAGCTCCCCTTTATCCAGCGCCGTAAAAAGATCGGCTGCATAAGGTTCACCGCTGGCAGCAATTGTCGTGATGGCTTCTTTCTTGGCGGTAAAATCACGACCACTCAGTGCTTTTAATGCCTCATCGGTGGTCATCGCCTGCGCCATGACACTCCAGAGACCTATCATCAGGGTTAAACCCACCACGATGATTCGACTGCATCCTGCCTGTATTAATCGCATCATGCTTTCCTTGTCTCAGAGAAAATAAAACGTCTTCTCTTATATTTTGAATCTATGAATTCTGCGCGAACGCTGAAATCAGGGCGGAATATCTCCCGCCCTGTCAGTCACGGAATTAACCGCCGCATTTACCGGTTTTCACGTTGAAGTTGCCGCATGACAGCGGTTTACGCCAATCAGCGATCAGGTCTTTTGAGCCTGGTAAGAAGTCAGACCATTCGTCACCGACTACCGTGCCTTTGGTTTCAGACACCACTTCGAACTGGCCATCGTCTTGAATTTCGCCAATCAGCACAGGTTTAGTGATGTGGTGGTTTGGCATCATCGCAGCGTAACCGCCAGTCAGGTTTGGCACAGACATACCGATCAAGGCATCTTGCACTTTCGCTGGGTCAGTCGTACCCGCTTTCTCAACCGCTTTCACCCACATGTTGAAACCGATGTAAGTCGCTTCCATTGGGTCGTTGGTCACGCGCTCTTTTTTACCGGTGAATTTTTGCCATTTTTCGATGAAGTCTTTGTTGGCGGGGGTATCTACGCTTTCAAAGTAGTTCCATGCAGCCAGATGGCCGACCAATGGTTTGGTGTCGATACCTGACAGTTCTTCTTCACCCACAGAGAACGCCACAACTGGGATGTCTTGCGCAGAAACACCCTGGTTGCCTAACTCTTTATAGAAAGGAACGTTCGCATCGCCGTTGATGGTAGAAACCACCGCAGTTTTCTTGCCTGCAGAACCGAATTTCTTCACATCAGCCACGATAGACTGCCAGTCTGAGTGACCAAACGGGGTGTAGTTGACCATGATGTCAGACTCTTTCACGCCTTTGGCTTTCAGGTAGGCTTCCAGAATTTTATTGGTGGTGCGTGGATACACATAGTCAGTACCCAGCAACGCCCAACGCTGCACGCCCTGATCCATCAGGTAATCAACCGCTGGGATCGCCTGCTGGTTTGGTGCAGCTCCGGTGTAGAATACGTTTTTGGATGACTCTTCCCCTTCATACTGCACTGGGTAGAACAGCACGCTGTTCAGCTCTTCCACTACCGGCAGCACTGATTTACGGGAAACGGAAGTCCAGCAGCCGAAAATGGCCGAAACTTTGTCTTTTTGAATTAACTCACGCGCTTTTTCAGCAAACAACGGCCAGTTTGACGCAGGGTCAACTACCACAGGCTCCAGTTTTTTGCCCAGCAAGCCACCTTTTTTGTTCTGCTCATCAATCAGCATCAGCATGGTGTCTTTCAGTGTGGTTTCACTGATCGCCATGGTGCCAGACAGCGAGTGCAATACACCCACTTTGATCGTGTCATCAGCGGCAAACGCGTGACCACCAAACAAAGATGCAGCCAGAATAGAACTTGCGAGTAGTTTCCTTTTCATGCGTATTCTTCCTTAAATTATTTTTCAGCTATAAACAAACCCTGTGCAGGTATCTGTTCACTTGAAGTTTCAAGACATCACCCATTGAATAAGCAGGTTCAGTATTGAGAAAAAACAGCGAGCTGAATATGCGCATATCGCGCAGAGAACTACGTCAAATGACGCATAGGTGAATGGTTGATAATTCGATACACTGATGTGGGAGGATGTCTTTCCTCACTTGATCGCAAGGAGCGCAATCAAGGGCTACTTATCATGAATGGAAACACTGTTTATTATGCAAAAGATTCCTGTTAACCGGCGTAAATACAATAAGTTAGTCGCCAATGAGATGTTGGAAGACTTCGCTCTGCGCTTTACTTCGAAACGCGCCCGCAAATGGTCAGCGACTTGGATCGCCAATAGTGCACTGGGTATTGTCTCATTTCTGGTTTTGGAAGCGCTGGGCGGCTCGATTACACTCTCTTATGGTTCCATCAATGCGCTGTGGGCTATCGCTGCCGTTTCCGCCGTCGTGATTTTCAGCGGCATTCCCATCTGCTATTACGCATCCAAATATGGTGTAGACATTGACTTACTTAGCCGTGGCGCTGGGTTTGGCTATATAGGCTCCACCATTGTTTCGCTGATTTACGCCTCGTTTACCTTTATCTTTTTCGCGCTGGAAGCGGCGATCATGTCAATGGCGTTGGAACTGCTGCTGGGTATCCCGCTGTTTTGGGGCTATATCATCAGTGCGGTGGCGGTGATCCCGCTCGTGATCTTTGGTATCACTAATATCAGCCGTTTTCAGATGTTATCGCAGCCACTGTGGCTGACGATGCAGATCGTTCCGCTCTTCTATGTATTCAGCCACCCTGACTCACAACTCGACAGTTGGCTGGCTTACACCGGCATTAATCAAAATGGGGATGGTTTTAACTGGTTACTGTTTGGCAGCGCGTCGGCCGTATTACTGGCTGTCATCGCCCAGTTAGGCGAGCAAGTCGACTTTTTGCGTTTTCTGCCAGAGCAAAAAAAGACCGGTCGTTTCAAATGGTGGTTGGCGATGCTATTCGGCGGGCCGGGGTGGATGCTATTTGGTGCAGCCAAACTTGCCCTTGGCAGCTATCTGGCGTGGCTGGCAATCAGTCATGGGTTTGGCCTGGCAGAAGCCAGTGACCCAGCGCATATGTACCTAAATGCATTTAGCTATATGACGGAAAACACCCAGCTGGCACTGCTGGCGGCCGGTGTGTTTGTCATTATGTCGCAGCTTAAGATCAACGTCGCGAATGCCTATGCCGGCTCGTTAGCCTGGTCAAACTTCTTCTCCCGCTTAACGCACAACCATCCGGGCCGTGTCGTCTGGATGGTGTTTAATGTCGTGATTGCGCTCTTATTGATGGAGCTAGGCATCTACCAGCTGCTGGAAAAAACCCTGCAAGTTTATTCCGTCTTGGTTTTGGCGTGGATAGGCAGCCTCGTTGCCGACCTCATTATCAATAAACCGCTTGGGTTAAGCCCGCCGGGTATCGAGTTTAAACGCTCGAAACTGTATGACATTAATCCGGTCGGTCTCGGCTCGATGATCATTGCCTCATCGGTTGGCATAGCCGCCCACCTCGATGTGTTTAATGAAGCCATCAAGGCGTTTGCCTCCTATATCGCCTTTGCCTTGCCGTTTGTCACCGCACCGCTGATTGCATGGTTCACCAAGGGCAAATTTTATCTGGTCAATGCCAAGACACCGATTCATGTTCATCACGACCACGAGCTTACCTGCTCGGTGTGTGAAAATGCTTACGAGCCGGAAGATATGGCCCATTGCCCGGTTTATGGCGGTCACATCTGCTCGTTATGTTGCTCGCTTGATGTGCGGTGTGAAGATAAATGCCGCCCTCAGGCCACCATACATGAGCAGATACACACATTCCTGAATCCGTTTCTTCCAGATGAGTTACTGCATAAACTGTCCAGCCCCATCAGTCAGTTTATGATTGTGTTAGCCATCGTCAGTAGCTTTATGGCGGCCATTTTCATGATCGCCTATAGCCAGATCCCCGCTCTGGCGCCGGATAACATGCACACGATCACGGGCGGTATGTTCAAAGCATTTGTGATGCTACTGATTCCGGTTGGCATTATCAGTGGCCTGTTTGTGCTGGCGCGAAACACCAGCCGCAATGCCATCACAGAGCTGAAAGCCCACACCCAACTTTTGACACATGAGATCAGTGCGCACGAAAAAACCTCCCGACAATTGGAACAAGCGAAAAAATCGGCAGAAACTGCCAATAATGCGAAAAGCCGCTACCTGGCAGGGCTGAGTCATGAATTACGCACACCACTAAACGTCTTGCTGGGTTACGCGCAATTGTTAAGTGACGATCGCAAACTGGATCACCAAACCCGTGAATATGCCCATATTCTCCGGCGGAATGGGAAACACCTTTCTGATCTGTTGGAAGGGTTACTGGAGATCTCCAAAATTGAAGCGGGGCGTCTTGAGCTGCAACGCGTTGAATTTAATCTGGCAACCATGCTCGATGAGCTGGCTGAGATGTTTGCCATGGAAGCTTCCCAGAAAGGGCTTGAGTTTGAATATATCCCCTGTGTGAATCTGCCTGTCTACATCGCCACCGACAAACAACGCTTACGGCAGATCCTCATCAACTTGCTGAATAATGCCATCAAATATACTCGCGAAGGGAAAGTGATTTTCCGCGTCACCTACAGGAATCAAGTTGCCCGTTTTTCCGTCCAAGACACTGGCATCGGGCTGTCAGATCACGACATCCAGCAGATTTTTAAACCGTTTGAGCGCATTCAGACCCATAACACGCGTGCTATCCATGGCACCGGGCTTGGCCTGACGATTTCTCATGCGCTGGCCAGTCTGATGGGTGGTGATATCTCCTGTCAAAGCCAACCGGGTGTTGGCAGTAATTTCACGCTAACGATGATGATGTCTGCGGTCGAAAGCCCGGTCTCTGTTCCCGTTCTGATTAATCAGAATATCACCGGCTACACCGGCGCACGACAGACCATTCTGGTCGTTGACGACATTGCTGACCAACGCAATCTGGTGAGTAACATCCTCACCCCGCTGGGTTTCAACATACTGCAGGCAAATGGGGCTGCAGAAGCCCTGAAGATGGCAGCGAGCCATACCATTCATCTTTATATTCTTGATATCACCATGCCCGAAGTCAGCGGCTGGCAACTGGCGATCCAGCTGCGACAAAAAGGCATCCGCAGCCCTATTATGATGCTGTCGGCCAACATTCATGAGCTGGAAAAAAGTAACGTGCTCGCCAAATATCACAATGATTACCTGAGTAAACCCATCTCTCGTGAACAACTGCTGACCAAACTCAGCAACTTATTGCCGGTGGACTGGCTTTTTGCAGACGAACCGGAAGATAAACCCGTCGCTACCGATTCAGATGCGACCGCTCAACCCTCAGCGATCCCGTCACGTGAAGAGCTTACCCAGTTAATTAATTATGCTGAAATTGGCTTTATGTCCGCATTCCTAAAGAAGCTGGATGAAATCATCCATTCTGGTGCCAGCACTGAGGCTTTTTTCGGTTCAATCCGCAGCGATGCTTCGCAATGTAAATTTGAAAAAGTCGTACATAACCTGAACGAGTTGATAAATGAGCATTATTGAATTCAGTAACATCATTGTCTTAGTGGTCGACGACTCGCCGGAGTCGCTCGGTATGCTAAACGCGACGCTCGATAAAGCCGGGCTTACCGTGCTGGTCGCGCTGAGCGGCGCACAAGCGTTATCGATCGTTGAAAAGGTTCAGCCCGATGTGGTGTTGCTCGATGCTGTCATGCCGGAAATGGACGGGTTTGATACCTGCCAGAAACTAAAAGAAAAACTCCCTTCCACCCCCATTATATTTATGACCGGACTGAACGACTCAGAGCATGTTATTCACGGTTTTGAAGTGGGTGGCGTCGATTACATCACCAAACCGGTTGTGCCTGATGAAGTGCTGGCGCGAATCAAGGTGCACAGCCATAACGCGAAACTGGCAAAATCGGCACAATTCGCACTCGATTATGCCGGGCAGTATATCTTCTGTGTTTCAAAACAAGGCCGCCTGGAATGGGCTACGCCCTATGCACAAGAGCTGATCGGCAAGATAAATGGCGATATTCTGGAAACGTGGAAAAGCATTCAACCAGACATCGCCCGCTGGATCACATCAGAGCATCGGAAAGAGCCCCTGCAGCTGAACCAGTTCACCCCGCCGATTCAGGCCGAATATGCCGGAGAATACGATCAGTTGCATGCATTGATCCGCCTGGTTACACCGAAAAAACGCGGTACAGAAGAAGATCTGCAACGGGAATTAAATGTAACAAAACGAGAGTCACAAGTACTCTACTGGCTGTCATTCGGTAAAACCAACTGGGAAATTGCCACGATTCTCGAAATGAGCCCCAGAACAGTGAACAAACATCTTGAGCAGATCTACAAAAAACTGAATGTCGATAACCGCACTGCAGCAGCAAGTATTTCACTGCGGTTACTGGAATGAGATCAATCAGTGATCTCTTTTCTGTTCAATATGCCTTTATAGGTGTCATAAACCCGTTTGGTTTAATAGCAATCAACGAGCAGTTTAAATTTTGCAGTACATTCTCTGCTGTATTACCGATTACAAAACCAGGAATGCCACTTCGACCAACAGTCCCCATCACTAATATATCAATGCCGTTTTCAGTGATGAATTGAGGAATGACTTCATCCGGACTCCCCCGAACATGAGCAGCCTCATAATTCTCAGTGATAGCTGATTCCTGGATTAGTTGATTTAGTGCATCACTATGACGCTGGCTTGTTGCATTAACAAACTTGGCGAGATCTTCCGTGTCTACTTTAACACTCATATTTCTCGATAAATATTCTTCAAATATATAATCCCAACAAGATATTATTTTAAGTTTTTCATTATATGTATCGGCGAGTGACCTTGAAATTTCGAGTAAATGTAACGATAGAGAATGGCCCTCCGCAGTCGGACTTAATGGGTCAATTGCAACCGCGATATTCTTTTCATGATCCTTTTTATGTGTTGTCTTTGATATCCACACTGGGCAGGGACATTTACGTAAAATGTCCATATCGATTGCTTTGAAACCACGTTCATCATCCATCTTTTCTGCATCTTTAATTAACAGGTCATAACCGTTTTTGATGATATGACGAATGATGTAGTTCGATGGGATACTGCTATATTCAATCTTGAAGTTCAGCGCAGCGTCGGACTCGTTCGCAGTAATTTCACTTCGGGTAGCCTTGAGTTCATGCTTAAATTTGTCTGCTACGGAAAACTCAAAAACAGGCTTGTATTCAGACAATTCTTTGGGAAATTCAGGACAAACAACCAACACATCAAGCTTTGCCTGGTTCTGATGAGCTAAGCGAACGGCATGTTTTAAAGAGTTTTTTATCTCTAACATCCCATTGCCAACTAATAGAATCTTCTTGAAATTAAGCATGATTTTTCCCTCGATCAACTCATAAACACAAGCCCTTTTGAGTACTTACCTTGCTTAGCCTTGCCACAATCCTGCAAATTTAATGTGTAGGTAACAATTGGAGATATCTATATAAATGTATACCAAAATACATGGGTGTGTATGTCGCTCGACAAAAAACCAGCACGCAAGCTTGTTCATTGTTCTGACGCCGGAAACAGAAATAGTGCATTATCCTTTCCAAAGGAAATCAAGTTCCAGGCGGTTAAATTATCTATGCAGGAATCACAACTAAAACACCACATTGCCCGGCATCTGAAAAATATCCGAACCAAGCGCAAGCTCAGTTTAGATGCTGTCGCCCGCTTAACTGGCGTATCAAAGGCCATGCTGGGTCAGATTGAGCGGGAAGAATCGAGCCCTACGATTGCCAAACTCTGGCAAATAGCCAGTGGGCTGGAAACCTCGTTTTCTGCATTTTTAGGAAATGATCCGGCGGAATTATCGCCGCATGATCAGCTCTTTCCCGATGACCCGAACATGCAAATCACAACACTGATGGCTTATGATCCATCCGTCAAATTTGAGATGTTCGATATACGCTTATTTCACCATCACAGTCAGACGTCCGAAGCGCATGCACATGGCGTGATCGAGACGGTTTGGGTGTTAGAAGGCAAACTGGATATATTTTGTAACAATACCTGGTATTCCTTAGCCGGGAATGAAACCTTGCGATTCCAAGCTAACGAACCCCATATCTATAAAGCTGTGAGTGAGCAGGTTCGTTTTCAGAACATTGTCTATTACACCTGACCCGATACAATTTTCGATGGCGCTTAACCCGGTGTCCACTGCCGGGTCATATCAAAGAATGAAATCTCACGAGGATTTGATGCATTCAAACTCTTTCGGTAAGCCATCAAATCCCGGAGAAGTTCAGGAAACCAGCTGCAGATACTGTAAGAGACTATTTTGTTTTACCCTATGGTTTTCCGGCTACAAATACGACTCAGTGATGTGATAAAAATAAGCAATAAAACTCCACTGGAATACAGCCAGAGTGGTGAACTGAAGGTGAACCCCTTTAATACCCAGAGTAATGGCATAAATAGCAATAAATACCCAATCGTTGCCACATGTTCAGCAATGGTATTTACGATGGATTTAATTATATAAGCTGTAAATATTAAGCCGACAACAACGAGTGTGAACTCAAACCAGAAATATGGCCATTTCGGAAGTGATTCCCAAATGGCTTCTATATTAAAAGTGGCTTTGTTCATATATAAAGAAAATATGACCGCACTTAATGAAATAAAACAGATCATCCAACTGCGACCTGAATTGGTTCCCCGCTCCCCGGCGAGTTCATCTTCCAGTTCAGATTCTTCGATGTCGTTCTCTTCCTCTTCTTCCTGATAGTCGCGTGCCTCAATCGGGACACCACAGATCAGATCTAACTGTTCCAGAAATGATTTCGAGTAGCTATTATCATCAAAGCTACCCGAAATCATGCCTCGCAGTACTGAATTCAAATAGTCGCGTTCTTCATCGTCAGCGGTCCACAGAACATTCAATACCACTGACATGTCTAAGTCATCGTAATCGGTATCAGTCACCTGATTAATGACACGAATTAACTCTTGTTTTCTATGTAACCAAATATCAGCCATGACTATCCATTCGTTCTGCGTCTAGTCAGGCGATTTTACCCTATTTGAGATTTATGTGCGTTTTACCTTCGACTACGAAAAAGTAACCTGCACGTCTTTCGGTTCTGCATGATACGGCGCGGATGTCACCAGTAAGCCAGCACCTGCGGCGACATAGTCCGCTGCATTTTTTGCATTAACGCCCCCTGCAGCAGCAAGAATCACCGGCAGATTATTTTCCCGGCAGAATGCAGAGCAGGCACGTACATCTTCCAGCGAGAATTTATCCATTTGTAATACTTCGGCACCCGCTGTAGCCCAAAGTCTGGCATCGTCCAGATCATGTACTTCTACAACACGGCGATGCTCCGGTGCCCGGGTTTTCAGTCGTTGCAAAATAGCAGCTGGTGTCTCTGACAAAAATTGCCGGTGTTCCGCAAACAGCAAAATGCTCTCGGATAGTCCCAGCCGGTGAATGACACCCCCACCCGCTTTCACCGCTTTTACCGACAATGCTTTGGTACCTGGCGTCTGTTTTCGGGTACAGGCGACCGGGACAGAACCCGCGGCTTCAACCAGAGCACGAGTTGCACTGGCAACCCCGCTCGCCCATTCCACCAGGATTTGTGTCACTTTCCAGACTGCAAATAACGCATCGGCACGACCTGTCGCTTTCAGCAACACAGAACCTTTTGTTACCGAATGACCAGATGAAACCAGCAGTTCGCTCTCTGCACCACACAATTCAAACAGCCGTGCCGCTTCTTCGACACAACATACGGTCATGTCTTGTCGGGCGGCAAAGGTGATCTGAACCGGTTTGTCAGGTGTAAGCAGCAGCTCGGTAGTCAAGTCACCAAATGGCACATCATCGTGTAATAAGGTCAATAATTGTTCATCAGTAAGCACACAGCGCATAACAAAATCCCTTTTTATATTGCTGGTTGATTAGCAGAAATACGCAACCAGCCAATTAATAAATCCACCGCCAAAAATCAAATACACAAAAAGAAGACCACCCAGAATAAGCGGTTTAATTCCCGCGGATCGGATTGCACCAATATGTGTGGTTAGACCTAATGCAGCCATAGCCATCGCCAGTAAAAAATTATCCAGTGCAATCAGCTCACGGGTCAGTATGACTGGCAACCATTGCAACGAGTTGATCCCGGCGATCAACACAAAAAATACCGCAAACCAGGGAATGGTTATTTTACGGCTATATTCCGGCTGATGAGTTGAACGCAAACGCAACCACCCTGAAAGTAATATCAAGAAGGGTGCCAACATCATCACCCGGATCATTTTTACTATGACTGCCGTATCAGCCGCCTGAGAACCTATCGCCTGACCGGCGGCAAAAACCTGCGCGACTTCATGGATAGTAGAGCCGGCATAGACACCATAATCGTTCTGACTTTGGAATATAGGTAATGATGAGATACCCAGATGATAGAGCACCGGATACAAGAACATACCCGCAGTGCCAAACACCACCACGGTCGCAACGGCAATACTGACTTTACTGGCTTGTGCGCGAACTACAGGCTCAGTGGCCATAACTGCGGCGGCACCGCAAATTGAACTGCCGGCGCCAATTAAGACTGCTGTATCCCGGTCAAGTTTGAGTAACCGGGTTCCCAGCCAGTAAGCCAGCAGGAAGGTAGAACTCAGGACCATAACATCAGTCAGAATAGCGGTTACACCTACCCCGGCTATCTGCTGGAAAGTGATCCGAAAACCATACAGCACGATGCCAGTACGCAGTAATTGCTGTTTGGCGACACCCACGCCAGATGCACATGCACTCGCAATATGCGGATAAACGGTGTTACCTAAAACAATTCCCAGCGCAATCGCAATAGTCAGCGCACTAAATCCCCAATGTTGCGCAGTAGTACTTTGAGCCATAAATAATCCCGCAATGGCGACACCTGCGGTAAACATTAACCCCATGTAATGTGATTTAGTCGCATCATCTTTACTTAAAAACAATCTAATATACTGGTTCATGACGGTACCCCTCTTAACCCGATCAGAGTAGCACCGATGTTTTCTGTATCTAAATTCGTTATATCGATAGAACTAATTCAGATAACCGATTAACCCTTCATTTCAAGTGGATATGGTGATGTCGAATAAAAAATATGGTGATTATCAATTTTTGCAGGCTTTGACATACCATTGATGCAATAGCAAATGGACACAACCAGATGTTCTGTGAAAATGCAGCCAGATGTATCTATAGCGTATTACGTTATACCCATCTGTATATAGCCTTTAACATTGAAGTTATTCATGAAGAAAGTCTGCATGCACATAATGCGGCAGCCAGGGTTAACTTAAAAAAAACAAGCCTGTAGTGATAACTGTTTTGAATGTTTGTATCCTGACAAAAAAGACATTTATTATTTTGATTGTAATAAAACCATCGTTATGTGAATAGATATATGGCGTTTTGGGTGGCATAAATGTTGATAAACCCTCATATCTGTTGATCTGATATTGAGGTTGGTTATGAAAAAATATGCCCTGTTCATCCTATTTTGTGTATCTCCTTTCTTACATGCAGAAACACTGCTGGTCGCTGGTTTTGCTGGCTATAAGCGTCCGGTTAGTGAACTCAGTCGCCAGTTCGAAAAGGTGACTAACAATAAAGTCGACCTATTCTACGGCAACATGACTCAGGTTCTTGCGCAAACCAGTCAATCTGATGACGTGTCACTGGTTATTGGTGACTTGTCATTTCTCAAGCAGGCAAAAAAAATCTCATTTAGTCATTTCATTCCGCTGGGTGATGGAAAACTTGCGCTGGCATATGCAAAGGGGAAATCGTTGGATTCGCCTCAACAACTGCTAAGTGACAAATTTACCCGGATCGCATTACCGGATACTAAGAAGGCAGTTTATGGTATAGCGGCTCATGAATTTTTATCTGTCGGTGACTTAGATAAAAAGCTGAAAAATAAATTGATGGAAGTTAGCTCGGTTCCACAAGTTTCCAGTTATCTGATCAGTGGTGAAGTCGATGCAGGCTTTATCAATATGACAGAAGCATTGGCTATTCAGGATAAAATTGGTGGTTATATTGAAATCGACCATCAAACCTATTCGCCAATCTATATTGCTGCGGCCGTGGTAAAAGGCCATGAAAACAACGCTGCGGTAAAGGCGTTTCAAAGCTATCTAAATTCTGACGCCGCCCATAAAACGTTACAGGGTGCAGGTTTATGATTGATTGGCTGGTTAGTATTCCAGCTTTATTGAAAGAACCGGAAACCCGGTTCTCTCTTTCTCTGACGGGTCAGGTTGTACTGATAACACTATTACTGCATCTGATCGCCGGCCTGTTACTGGGCTATTGTCTCAGCAAAAAAAAATTCCCTGGACGCATGATTATTGACCTGCTGGTCACTCTGCCACTAGTTTTTCCTCCTGTAGCTACTGGTTATGCACTGTTAATGGTATTGGGTAAAAACGGTCCTTTCGGCGAATGGTCACATTCATCCGGTATCGGTATCAATTTCATTTTCAGCGAACAAGGTGTGGTATTAGCCGCATTTTTATCCGGTTTACCTTTAGTCGTAAAACCCATTCAGTCAGCAATGAATATGGTATCAACCCGCTGGGGGGAAGTAGCCAGAACCCTTGGCAAGAATGAATTACAGATATTCCTGTTCGTTTTAATACCTAATATCCGGCGCGCTTTAGCTACCGGTTTGATCCTTGGTTTGGGACGATCATTAGGTGAAGTCGGTATCACTTTAATGCTGGGCGGGAATATTGCCGGGAAAACCAACACATTATCGCTGGAAATATACAATGCAGTGTTTAGTGGTGACTATCAGCGAGCCAGCGGTTTATCTGTGATACTGGGGAGTATTTCTCTCGGTATTTTTTTCCTGTTGCAGCGGTGCTCATCGCAGCGTAATGCCTCTGTTTAAAGGAAGAGGAAATGACATTTATCACAGAACATACGTTACCAGCAGAGATCAAAGTTAAAGTGGATATCCGTTTTAATACTTTTTCCTTACATACGGATCTAACACTACCTGGCCAAGGGGTTACGGCCCTGTTTGGTCATTCCGGATCTGGTAAAACGACCCTGCTGCGCTGTATTGCCGGATTGGAAAAAACCGGACAGGCGTATATTAATGTGAATGGCGTCTGTTGGCAGAATGATCGCCAATTCATCCCTACAGCCAAACGATCACTCGGTTATGTATTTCAGGAGCCCAGTCTATTCCCGCATCTTTCCATCCGGAAAAACTTATCCTTTGGTCAGCGAAAGAAAGACGATGCTGCACTTGAGACAGCAGCACAGCAACTGGGGATTGTTCACCTGCTGGCGAGAACGCCGGATAAGCTATCTGGTGGTGAACGGCAGCGGGTCGCTATAGCACGGGCATTACTCAGTGAACCGCGAATACTGCTGATGGATGAACCGCTGGCAGCATTGGATATGAAAAGAAGAAAAGAAATATTGCCCTATCTGGAGCGTTTGCGCGATGAAACCAAAATACCCATTATCTACGTCAGCCACGCACCTGATGAAGTTGCCCGGTTAGCAGATCACTTGGTCTTAATGAACGAAGGAAGAATCATAGCTAATGGGCCGCTACAAGAAACATTAAACCGGGCTGACCTGACTGATTTTTTCGCTGAAGAATCCAGTGTGGTGATCGATACTATTGTCGGGGAATACGATAAGCAGGATCACCTGAGCCGCCTTGATTTCTCCGGCGGGCATCTTTTTGTTAGTCACAGTACGAATCAAACCGGACAACGGCTACGATGCCGGATTCTGGCCAGAGATGTGAGTCTGATGTCAGAAAAACATCTGGATACCAGCATCCTTAATTTTATCCCGGCCCGGGTAGTCAGCATTACAGAAACGACTTCCCCCGGAAATGTACTTATCCGATTAAATGCAAACCAGACGGTATTACAAGCGTTAATCACGCAACGCTCCTGTCGTGCACTGGCATTAAGAAAAGAGATGCCCGTGTGGGCACAGATTAAGAGCGTTGCGGTTCTAGGTTAATATGCATACCGGCATATAACTGGCAGACAGCACTATCCCGCAAGTTTTCACGCAGAGTCACAACGACATCATCACCTGTGCAGTGACCGGCATAAATGAAGTGAGGTTTGAGTTTTTTTAAATACATAAGGGTCTGCTCAATACGTTCTGGCGATGCGTGCAATAAATGAAGTCCGCCAATGATGCCTGCAACCTGAGATTCCCCACTAAGATGGCGGATAAATTCAACCGTATTTACGAGCCCCGCATGGCAACAGCCAAGAATAATAACCAGCCCTTGAGGTGTATTGATCCATAAGGCCTGATCGTCCGGGATCAGATCACTGAATTGGCCGGCTTCATCAATATAAAACGGCCCACCGGTATCCTCAAATTCACTGATTCGCGGAATTTTACCGGTAATACCGATATTACGACTGAGCATAGAAGAGATGGATTGGAAATGTAGCTGCGCCGGTGCGAGCTGTTGTAACGCGGCCTGTACACTGACTGGCATGCTGATGCGTCTTACCGGCCGTTCAGGATGACGACTGTATCGCTCAGATAAAACAAATGGATGCGCAATGACCGGACAGTGTTTATTCAAATGCAGTACCTGAACGACCCCGCCAGTATGATCATAGTGACCATGACTTAATACCAGGTGCGAAATTTCAGCCAGATCAATACCCAGCTTAGCCGCATTGTGGATCAGCGTTTCACCACTTCCGGTATCAAACAGAATGTGGTTTCCGTCCGCACGAAGCGCGAATGCGAGACCATGTTCAGAGAGTAACCCTTCCCCGGCATGGTTGTCACAAATGACCGTTAATTCAAACAGACAACTCACGATGGATCACTCCCCCTTTAGGTTGAATGAACTTACCTGTCGCTTTCACACAAACTTGCTTTGCCACTGACAAGGTTGCTTCCAGCAAATAAATACCGCGTCGCTGACTGATTAAACGACCGACCACTTGTACTGAATCACCGACTAAAACCGGCGTATGAAAACGAACATTTAATTCTGCTGTCAGTGCCTCAATCCCTTCAGATAACAGACAATGCGTCATTGCAGCATCCAGCAATGTACTGGCAATGCCACCGTGCAATAAGTTTGTATATCCCTGATGCTTTTTATCTACCCGATAATCAGCAGCAACTTCGCTTTCTGCCACATTTTTAAATTTGAGTTGCAGAGAATGCGGATTTTGATGGCCATCACTGCATACAACACAATTTGCATGGCTTTGCAGACATGCCTGATAAGTTTTCATGTTATTCCTGCTTTTAGATCAGGAAGGACATTACCTTCCTGATCACAGATAAATTATTCGGCTGACAATTCCTCAACAGCTGCCAGAGCCTGAGTGCCATAAATCACAGCCGGACCACCACCCATCAGGACGGCAACATTGATGGTTTCAATTAATTCCTGTTTTGTTGCACCGGCTTTAAGTGCAGCAGCCACATGTGCACCGATGCAACCATCACAACGAGCTGCGATTGCAATACCCGTTGCAATCAGTTCTTTGTGCTTAATGCTCACCGCACCTTCAACCATTGCAGCTTTATGCAAAGCCAGAAATGCATTCATCGTATCCGGACTGGCTTTGCGGTATGCCGAACCAAACTGACGCTGATCCTGATTAATTTCTTTGTAACTTTTCGCCATGATGACTCCTTATTAATAAATTAGACATTTTCGCTGTTGCAATAGTGAGTGCCGCAAGCGGAAATGAATAAGCCCATGAAGAGATATAAAACGATACCGGAAAATATAAAAGACGGTCATGTTCATCAGTAATTTCATGAGCTGCCAGTGCTGTATTCATTAAATTAGACCTACCTAAAGGTGTCAGACTTAATCCATGGGAATTCATAAATTCCCATGGATAGTTTTTACAACATTGACTTACATTATTGATAAAATAATAAATATCAAAAATGTATGGTCTCATCTTTATCAGTAGATATGTCATTTTCGGGATTAAACAACGAAACCCTTTTTTCTATTGCTTGTGTCAGCAGAAAAAACAACCCGGCCATTGATATAGCAATAATTACTAATGCAACAGAACCAGCGAGGACACAAATCCAGATACTCATTTAATGGTTACACCGACCCCTGCCTTGTCCACGATTAGTCATTTGACCATCGTGCCGATTCTGGCAGCAACGTCCTTCGCCATGATGATGTTCCTGACCCGATGTTTTGTTTTCTCCGCAACATTGGCCATGATGTTCATGTTCGTCATGGTTACAGCCACAACCGCCATTTGCCTGTTTGGCTTCATAGTTCAGTGACTGGCGCCCCTGTGAGGCACTGGTCAATTGCGTCAGCTTATTCGCTTGTTCACTCACTAATTCTTTAGCATCCTGACGGCCACAACTGGTCTGATATACAGCAAACTGACCATCCAGTAATTTGCCAAGAATACGTTCACCAATATTGCGAACAATCACTCGCTGCACATTCTCCGCTTGTAGCAGAGCCAGTAATTCGCTTTTACCAGAACAATTTGCATTCAATGCCGGGTTAGCTTTACGGGACATCACATCACCGTTTTCATTTATAAAAATAAAGCTATCCGCTTTAGTGAAATGACTGGCAACACGATCTTCTTTCATTGGAATGGCAGTAATCATCGGACATGACTCCTTTATTAAAACGATTGAGTGGTCTTTCCCGAACCTGGCAAATTACTGCAATTTCCCGTGACGAGTTCTGACCTGATGCAGCCAATTACTGCTTTTCCCTGACGCGACATTGCCTTTCAAAACATTCACATCCAAAAATCAGGAGCAGCAATAATTGGCATATGCAAAATATAGTACTAATAATTGGCATATGCAATATATGAGTTCGAGGAATGCCAAAGATTTTTGAGAACAAATAATGGATGAGAAAGACAACTGCAAAGTTTCTGAACTCTCAGAAATGACCCGATATCTACTCCGAATAATGCATCATCAATGCCTTGCCATGCGCTAAACAATCAACCACTTTACACCGGGCTGCTTTAACGAGATTGGCCAATGTCTGGCGTGATACGCCCATTACAACAGCCGCATCCTGTTGCAGCATTCCCTGTAGATCAACTAACCGTAACGCTTCAAATTCATCCGGAGCTAATTCAACCCGCTCCAATTCACTCATTGGAATACCATTCGGTTTAAAACAGCTATCTGCTGGTTTACCACAAATATTACGAGGGATTTTAGGTCGTCCCATAAGCACTCCTTTGTGGCATATGCTATATATAAACCAAATAAATAGCATATGCAATAAATATTGCATATATTGAACAAGAAACCATGACTCAAAACAAGTGTAGATTAATCAGCCAAATACCTATGTATAAGCAAATTAGCCGCGATAACAATGAGCCAAACAATTAAATAAAGACCAAATATCAACACTAACCATTGCGGCAATTCCCACCCCAGCAACGCCCATTGTTGCTCTGAACACTCAGATAAAGGCTTAAACCACCAAGGGAACCAAGTGTCCAAAGGCATCCATGCTGGAAAATCAGGGGAAAAGGAACATGTATTAAATGGTGATGGATTCAAAAGATAATCAACATGCTTTAGAGAAAGTTGTAATCCACGGTAAATACATAGTCCCCATGTGATCAATCCAGCCCACCGCCATACTTTTTTACCGGGATCAATTAAAGCAATCATTGGAGAGAAAACCATCCAGCACGAGGTGTAGCCGGTCACTCGGGAAATTGGCGCCAAGGACAGCTACACCATTTTTAATAATCCGTCTGTCCGGTGTTTAGCCTGTTTCATTGATTCCTGATCGAGAGGTTTAATCTGATCAATCAGCTGACCCTGTGAATGCATAGTGGTACCTCGTCTTTTGTTTTTGCTGCCTAAAGCAGCGTCAGGATAAAAAACAACTCAAACAGTTCATTACCGCCACCCAGCGTATCCCCGGTCTGACCACCCAGACGATGATGAATAAAGCGCTGATAACCATATGAAAATAAGAGTGTAAACAAGAATGAAATGCTTGCCTGTACCTGCCCGAGCAGGGTGACTAATACCAGCCCCAGCAGTAAAGTTAAAACGGTTCGCTTACCGGATACCTTGCCGATAAAGATATTTCCTAACCCGCTTTCACGTGCATATGGCTGCCGGTACATCAGCACCACCATCAGCGCACGGCTGGCAACGGGTGCCGCCCATAGCAGAAATGGTGTTAATTCCTGCGATACAGAAGCCAAGTGTGCGACAGCGAGTACACGAAACAGAATGATAAAGATGAGAGCCAGTCCGCCGTTTGTACCCAGCCGGCTGTCGCGCATGATTTCGAGCATGCGTTCCCGTTTGCGGGCGGAGAAGATGCCGTCACAGGTATCAGCCAAACCATCGAGATGAAACGCACCGGTGATCAAGGCTAAGGCCAGCACATAACAGGCTGAGGCCAGATAAATATCTGACCAGAGCAAGGCTGTGGAATAGACGGCTGTTGCCACTGCACCAACAACAAAACCAACCAGTGGAAACCAGATAATACCTTCAACGGAACGGTTAAAATCCAGGTCTTTGGTCCATGATTCCGGCACCGGAATACGGGTCATAAATTGCAGCATCGCCAGAAAGAGTTTCATATTCACACCTACCCTTTCATTTTCAGTTCAATGCCGGAAACGACGAGATAGACCTCATCCGCGAAGGCGGCAAGACGCTGATTAACCCGTCCGGCTATATCCCGGAACCGGCGCGCCAGCAGGTTTTCAGGCACAATGCCAAAGCCAACTTCATTGGTAACGATATAGACCGGGCAAGGACAGAGCTGGCAGCCTTCAATCAGCGTATCAATCTGCCGATTTATCTTGTTTTCCAGCGCGTCAAAATCCATTTCTTCGACCGCAATATCCCCTGTGTTCTCAAACATCAGATTCGTGATCATCGTGGTGATGCACTCAAGCATGATGGCATCGTGCTGTGCGCCCCGTTCACGGATCACATTGCCGAGCTGACTGAACCCTTCATGGGTCTGCCATGCCGCCGGACGGGTTTGCTGATGAATGGCAATGCGTTGCGCCATCTCTTCATCGGTCACAATCGATGTGGCAATGTAGAGAACGTTATCGCCCTGTTTTGCTGCAAATTGTTCCGCCAGTCGGCTTTTGCCACTCCGGGCTCCGCCGGTAATCAGGATCATACTGCGCTCCTGTTCTGTTGCTGTTGTTGCATAATATTATAAATATCTTCTATATCAATATGTTGACGCATAGCGTCAGCCAGAGTGTCAAATTGCTGTGTGATGTAATTCATTCGTTAAGCACCTCGTACAACAGCGTAATAAACGCCGGAAAACAACAGCAACGCGATCAGAGATGTCATCATCATCAGTCGAATCGTTAATTTGATATCAAAGCGGGTAATGGCGCGGTGTTCATCGCCAATCCAGGGTTTTTCCACCAGTTCCCCGAAATAGACATTCGGACCACCAAGGCGCACGCCGAGTGCACCGGCGACCGTCGCTTCCGGCCAGGCACAGTTCGGACTTTTATGCTGATAGCGATCCCGCCAGCCAATACGCAGTGCCTGAACGGCATTGAGTCGCAGCAATGCCGCCGCACCGGTCAGCAACAACCAGCTCAGTCGGGCCGGGATCAGATTCGCCAGATCGTCGATGCGCGCCGAGACGCAGCCAATCGCCCGGTACTTTTCATTTTTATAGCCGACCATGGAATCCAGGGTGTTCACGGCTTTATACGCCATCGCCAGCGGCACTCCGCCGATAAACAGATAAAACAGCGGCGCAATCACACCATCGACGGTGTTTTCTGCCACGGTTTCAACGACAGCGCGGGTAATTTGAGTGTCATCCAGCTGAGAGGTATCACGCCCGACGATATAGGAAAGCTGCCGGCGACTATCTTCAATCGAACCGGACTCCAGCGCCCGGTAAACATCCATTGCCGCATCACTCAGACAGCGGCCCGCCAAAATGGTGTAAGCCAGCCAGAGCTCGGCCGCCCGCCCCAGCCAGACATTCACGGAACTTAACGATGTAATGACACCCCAGGTAATCAGCCAAGTCAGCCCTACCACCGACAGCCACAACACACCGCCGCCAACATACAGCGCTCGTTCACTATGACATACCTTCCAGATCCCTTTCTGAACCAGAGAAATCCAGTTACCAATCCAGCGGATTGGATGTGGCCAGTTCTGCGGATCACCGAGTAATAAATCGAGCAGGAAGGCAGCGGAATAAATCAATAATGTCATGCTTTGGCTCTCCCGCGAGAGAACCAGTTCAGCAACATAGCCGGATTCTGACCAAAATGAACATGCAGATAACTCGCCAGCGTATTACCGGTCTTGTAGCCACCGGACCAGCGTTTCAGTTCCTGACCATCACGGGTTTTACTGAAAGAAAATGCGGTTGCCATCCGGCTTTCACCCTGAAATATACCAACCATCGGAAACGCCTCGCCGGATGCAGTGGTTAAACGACTGCCGAGGTACATCAGCCCGCCGCACTCCGCATAAATTGCCACGCCGTGCTGATGAGCCACCAATAAGGCATCGCGCATTGCGATGTTCGACGCCAATGCCAAACAAAAGCTGACAACCCACTTCCCACCGAAGGAGTTGATCTATTTGCATTCAGGTCGGTCTTCTGGCTTAGCTTCTTCCTTCTCTGACGATATCGATCGTCAAACCTGCATGCACAAAATATTCAATAAACTAAAACGTAACGATGAATCCTAATGAGTACCTGACGATAAGGGTTTGAGTTTATCAGATTTAACTCAATATGAATTTATGGCGATTTGCGGTAATCCGAAAGTGTTAATCAGCGCGCAAAAAAGAATTAGAAGCCGAGTTAGGTGAAATTTTATTTGTGCGCAGTACTCGCAGCATCAAAGTGTCGGCCTTCGGGCTGCAATTTTATGAAAAAGCCCGAACAACACTCAGCCTGATTGATGAAATATTTGCCCCCCGGATCAATGATAATTTACCGGTCAGGATCACAGCCCCTGCTGTCATTTGCCGATTATTTGTGATGCCTCTGATTGAAAAAATTTCAGCAGTTAATCCGGAAATTCATTTTGATGTTCGCCCCTCTGATGCGATTTCAGATGTCGTCGAGAGCCAGATCAATATCGGTATTCGTGTTGGCAGTCAATTAACCAGCAACCGTTCTATCGGTCGTTCCCTCGCCAAAATCAGGCATGTGATTGTGGCAACTATTACTGATCCCGGTGAGTCTGAATTTTCTGCGGTACAAGCCGGACTCGGTTTTGGCCAGCTAGCCATTTTTATGGCTGCGCCTTATATCAGAAGTGGAGAACTGGATTTATTCCTGTACAGGCCACAAAGCGGTCCGGTTCCGCACCGGACCCGTCTGGTTTATGATGCATTTGTTTGGCATTAATCATCCACTGCTGATTCAGATAGGCATTAAATCCGATGCCCTGATACTTTTTGAACAACTTACTGAAGTAATAAGGACTGAGATATACATGTGCAGCAACATCTTCCAGCCAATTAAATAAAATTGCAGGCATTAGTGAGATAGCATAGTCACTATACGGTTGCAGGAAAGGGATCAACTCAGATGGCGAAAAGCGGTCAGCACGGCGGTAACGTGCTGGAAATAGCGGAGAAATATGGTCTGAATGTCAGTGATATTCTGGATTTCAGTGCCAATATTAACCCTTTGGGAATGCCTGACTCACTAAAACAGGCGATTATCGGGCATCTTTCCCTGGCCGAACGCTATCCTGACATCGAATACCGCCAGTTGCATGCTGCACTGGCAAGGCATAACGCCTGTCCGCAGTCATGGGTACTGGCCGGTAACGGCGCCACTGAATTGATCTTTGCACTAGTGCAACAGATCAAACCGGAAAAAGCCATGTTGCTGGTTCCCGGATTTGCCGAATATCGCCGCGCACTGGAACGGGCCGGTTGTGAGATCGTCAATTATCCGTTATTTGAAGAGGAAGATTTTCAGCCCAACGAACGGTTACTGGCGGCGCTTACCGACGATTTGGATTGTCTGTTTTTATGCACTCCGAATAACCCGACAGGTCAGCAACCGGACAAATCGCTTCTTCAGGCTATCGCGGCTGTTTGTCATCAGAAACAGATCACGCTGATTATCGATGAATCCTTTATTGATTTTTTACCGTATGAAACCGGCATGGTGCCTTTGCTGGCAGAATATTCCAATCTGTATGTGCTCCGCTCATTGACGAAATTTTTCGCCATTCCGGGTCTGCGCCTGGGTTATCTGCTGAGTGCCAACACGGCTGCGGTTTCACAAATGCGTGATTACCGGGAACCATGGACCATCAATGCCTTTGCCGCACTGGCCGGGGAAGTGATTTTGGATGATTGGGAATACATTCAGGCAACGCACAGCTGGCTGTTTATAGAACAAATACATCTGTTTAATGCCCTGAATGCCCTGCCCGGTTTACGTGTCTGGCAACCCGCAGCGAACTACATCTTTTTTCACTGCCTGCGTGACAACCTTAATCTGCAGGAAGCCTTGCTTAAGCACCATATTCTGATCCGTCATTGTGCCAATTATCCGGGATTAACCGCTAACCATTACCGTGTGGCGATAAAAAGCCCGGAAGACAATGCCAGGCTGATCCGGGCAATGCAGCAGGTATTTACCGATGGCTGAGGCATCCTGTCCGGCATCCTGCGGCGAGCTCATTCAGGGTTGGATCAATGGCGGCGAAAAACTGATCTCCTGCCCTATTAACTGGTTCAGCACAGTCGAAGTGACTGAAGGTACACCTGAGCCCAGTGAACGCCCGCGAATGCGTCAGGCCTTAAGAATGGTATTGAAAGCTGTCGGATACTCCGATGATGTCAGTGATTTACTGCGTATCCGCTTTGATTCTACTATTCCTGTCGCCAAAGGCATGGCCAGCAGCACCGCTGATATTGCGGCAACGATTGTTGCTACTGTACGCTTATTAAAAAAACGGCTCACAGAGCAGGAAATCGCCAATATTTGCCTTCAGATAGAACCCACAGACAGCACTATTTTTCAGGCCCTCACCTTATTTGATCATAACCATGGCAAGACGCAAATCAGCCACGACTGGTCGCCGGAACTGAATATTCTTATATTGGAAAGCGATGCGCGGCTGATAACAGCTGATTACCATCAGATTGATCGCAGGCAGACATTACTGGCAAATGCAGAAAAACTGGAAAAAGCCTGGTGTTATTTTCAGGAAGCCGCTCAAAACAACAACCTATATAAATTGGGTGAAGCAACTACATTAAGCGCGGAAGCCAGCCAGCATATTTTACCCAAACCGGCATTTCATGACCTGATGCAATTAGTCGATAAACATAATCTTTATGGTTTGAATGTCGCACACAGTGGCACGGTAGTGGGTTTATTATTTGATAACCGACAGCACGATATTGAAAAAATCATGTCCGAGGTTAAAGGTTTATATCTGAACAGACACTACCCGCAGCAACATTATTGTTTATTGACTGCGGGCGGTGTCAGATAATTCACTCTATTGATAACTGTGCTTGCGGTGAACCAAACACCGGGAACCCATCTTTATTCCAGCTTAATGTCTGAATACAGGTATGACGGTTCGGGTCCCATAATGGATCGCCTTCTATTTCGGTATAATTCCGCGCGTGGTAAACCAGTAAATCCTGTTTCCCGTCTTTCGTTTGCGTGAAACTATTATGCCCCGGCCCGAAGATCCGTTTTTCCCATGATGTCTGGAATACTGGTTCCGGATTCTTATGCCAGCTTTCCGAATTCAGCAGATCGGCATTCTGATCCGCGTATAACAGCCCCATGCAATAGTTTTCATCCGTGGCACTGGCGGAATAACTGATAAAAATCCGGCCATTACGCTTGAGAACCGATGGTCCTTCATTGACCCAAAAACCGCGGGTTTCCCAGTCAAATTCCGGTTTACTCAGTAACACTGGTTCAGAAAGCAATTCCATCGGGCTCTTCATCTGAGCAATATAAAGACTTGAATTACCACGGATATCCGGATTTTTTTGTGCCCACACATAATAAAGTTTATCGTCATGGGTGAAGGTGGTGGCATCCAGACAAAAGGCATTAATCCCTGAATCAACCTGACCCAGAAAACGCCATTCGCCTTCCAGCGGATTTTCACTTTCATTGCCAATCACATACATACGATGCTGAAAAGCAGCATCCTTTATTTCCCGGTTCGGTGCGGCGGCAAAATAGATATACCAGTGGTTATTAATATAATGAATTTCCGGAGCCCAGATCAGATCACTGCATGGACCTTCATCCGGTTTTTTCCAGGCAGTAATAATTTCATTCGTGGTGCTTAATTCCGCCAGTTCCCGCGAACGTCGTAATTCAATACGATCGTATTCCGGAACGGAAGCGGTGAAATAATAATACCCATCCGTATGCAAATAAATATGCGGGTCAGCTCTTTGTTCAATAACCGGGTTCATGATTTTCATGTTTACAACTCCGTTGCCTAAAACAAAATAAAAAACAGATGAAATTCAGCGCGCACCAATCCCTCGTCAGATTAAGACGCAAAAATGGAACTAAAACCTGATTTAAAAAGTGAATCTACTGCTTATGTAGATTCACGAATATATAACTCACCTTCAATTTTTATCAGCGGTAACGCCTCTTCCGGTGACACCTTGCAAATCAGTTCAACGGCTTTCCGGCCCATCTCGTCATAAGGTAAATCAATCGAGCTCAGTCCCGGGGTCAGTTCACTGGCTAAAAGCTGATTGTCATATCCCATCACGGCAATATCGTCCGGAATGGTCAGACCTTTTTTCGCAATCGCCTGATAACAACCCACCGCCATTAAGTCACTGGCGCAAAATATCGCATCCGGTCTGGGTGTTAATTCCAGAAGGCGGAGCGTTTCCAGATAACTCTGCTTAACCGACCAGTTACCTTCCACAATCCAGTCCGGATTAGCCGGAATATCAGCATTCACCAGCGCCTGCTGATAGCCCTTTTGTCGCTGGATGGATGACTCAGACCAGCTCTCCCCGGTGATCATGGCGATATACCGGTAATCCCGGGAAATTAAGTGCTCGGTGGCCCGGTAACCTCCCAAAAAATCGGCGGCTACTACCGCCGTAATAGTGCTGGGAACATCGCAAAAACAATTCAGCATAACAGTCGGGATCGGCGGAGCATCATCCAGCGGCGGTATCGACTTCGGTGTGTTCGAAGCAAATATCATCCCCTGATAGTCGTCTTCTTTTATCTCGGAAAAGATGGCCTGTTTTAACTCTTCGTCTTCTTCGTAATCGAATACAACCAGCAGGTAATCGAGTTCCCATGCTCTGGTTTTAGCGGCAGAGACAGCGTTGATGAACGGATCATGCATGTTCAGACTATTCACCACCAGGGCAATACGCGGATGCATATTGCTGTGACGTATATTCTGTTTAAGTGCATATCCCAGTTCTCTGGCTTTATTCAGCACTTTAATGCGTGTGGCTTCCGACACTTTAATGCTGTCAGAGCCATTTAAGATAGCGGACACCGTAGGCTGAGACACCCCAGCTTCAGTGGCAATATCGCTCATTGTTACTTTTTTCTTACGCATAGTCTGCCTATCACTCTACCGCTAAAATCCGATTCAGAACTCAGAACAAACCGAGTCAGACAATCCGTTGATTACTACAAGTTAGCCAGCATTTCGTTGACCCGGGACTCGGCATCCGCAAGGGCCGAATCGATATCTTTGGCTCCGGTAATGGCTGCCGCCAGCTCTTCACCAATGATGTCCTGAATGGCGAACTGCCGTTCAACCTTGCTCGGTAAACCGGTACCGATTTTGGTCACATCCATCAGGTTGGTACGCTGTGGCAACGCCTGAAATTCCGGTTTTTCCAGCACAGCCTTGACGCTCGGCAAATGTCCGGTACGTGACCACTGGAAGTCATTTTCAGCCATGAATTTATAGAATGCGCCGATAGCGGCCAGTTCATCCTGACTGTGCTCCTTATTTGGCATAACCCATGAGTGACCATCAACATAGGTGGCTGCTTTTGCCTTATACAGCTGAGGATAAGGCATTGCGGCATAACCTTCATACAATGCACTTGTCGCTTTATGCGATTCTGCATCGTAAGTGCCAAGCAACCAGTTACCGTTCAGTAATATACCGCCTTCCCCGTTGGAAAACGCAGACACGGTCGCCGGATAATCCATATTTTTAGTGGTCAGACCTTCGTCATAGATTTGCTTGAACAAGCTTACAATATTTTTTGCTTCAGGAGTGCTGAGTTGTATATGCGTAGGATCTTTAAATATTTCAGCGCCTTGCTGGAACATATAGGTATAGAAAAGACGGGCGTAGGCAGCAGTTTCATTAGACAAAATCTGCACAAAATACGGCTTGCCGGTCGCTTTTTTGAACTGACGCGCCTGTTTCAGCAGTTCATCCGGCGAAGTTGGTAAGACCGGTTTTCCGGATGCATCGATTAATCCGGCCTGTTTCATTAATTTGGTATTGATGTGATACAGCATGGTCCAGGTATCAATTGGCAGACCATACATTTTCTCATTGCGTACCACGCCGTTCTGCGCAGTCGGCGTAAAAATCGATTTATCGACTTTTGCTGCCGCCAGAATATCGTCGATCGGCAAGATCAAATCACGCGACTGGTAATCCGCAATCACTGAGTTGTGCATAGTGACTAAATCAGGCGGTGTTCTTGACGCCATCTGTGCTGTCAGCTGATCGTAACCCGGCCATTCCACCGTTGAGACTTTCACTTCGATATCCGGATGCTCGGCACCAAATTTATTAATCAGCGTGGTCATGATACCGCACTCGCCTTCTGCGGCACTGACGTCGGTGCTTTTTCCGTATTCGGCATCACAGGCACCAAAGAAACGCTGCAGATGTAACTGTGTCGCTGCAAACGCACTGGATGCATTAAGTAACGAAGCTAATGTCATACAAACAAAAACGCGTGAATGTTTCATTATTCATTCCTTTCCTGAACGAGATCATCTCTCATATTCGTTGTTGTGTTGTTTGGTTACGGCATTGATTATTCATGTCTGTCACTGTTTCACTGCACCTCCTGACACAGCGGTCACTATGTGTTTCTGGAAAAAGATGTAGACAAGAATGATCGGGATCGCGGAGAAAATGGCCTGCGAAGAGAGGAATCCGAGCCCTTCACTCTGCGCAAAATTGGATTGTGATGACGCAATTCCCACCGTCAGCGTGAACATTTCCTTCTGCGTGGCAGAAATCAACGGCCAGAAATAGTCGTTCCAGGAAGTCAGGAAAGTGAGGATGCCCAGCGTCGCCTGTGCCGGCAGCGTTAACGGCAGCAGCACCTTCCAGAAGATCTTGAAGCGGGACGCGTTGTCCAGTAAGGCGGCCTCATCGATCTCTTTCGGAATTGCCTTGAAGAACTGCGTCATCAGGAACACTCCGAATGGTGCCGATAAGCCCGGTAAAATCAGCCCCAGATAGGTGTTATGCAGACCAAATTCACTGAACAGCTGATGACGGGCAATGATCACCGCCTGTTCCGGCACCGCCAGCCCCATCAGGATCACCACAAACAGCATACGTTTGAACGGAAATTCCAGCCGCGCAAACGCATATCCGGTCAGTGACGAAAGTGCCAGCACGCCCAGCGTCATGCAGCCGGAAACAATCAGACTGTTTTTCAGCCAGCCGAATACTGCTGAACTCTCCATAATGTTCAGATAGTTCTTCAGCGTATAAGGGAAACGGAACACCGTTTCCGTCCCCATCATCAATTCCTGATTCGACTTAAACGACAGCCCCAGCGTCCACAAGAACGGTGCCAGCATGAGTAATGAAAGCAGCACGGTAAAGATAAGCACTGCTCTGCTGGTTTTGGTGACACCCGGATTATGGGTAACCAATTGTTTCTCGGTATCAGAAGCACTGATCTGAAGACCTGAATTCATAATTTTGGCTTGAGACATCAGGAATTCCTCTTTGAACGGCTGGAGACAAAAAACTGTGCCATGGCTGCCACCAGAATGACGGCGAACAGGATCTGAGAAGCGGCAGCAGCAAGACCGATATCCCAGCGTCGGAAACCAACGTCGTAAATGAACATCACCATGGAGCGCGATGCGTTATTCGGACCGCCGTTGGTCATGAGTAATGCCTGCCCGAACAATTGAAACTGCATGACAATTTCAATAATGACGACCAAAACAATCGTGCGCATGATGGAAGGAACCGTGATCCGGAAAAACACGGTCCAGCGACTGGCGTTATCCAGTGCAGCGGCTTCGTAAATCTCTTTCGGGATCTGCTGCAACGCAGCGATAAACAGCATCATCGGCAGACCCAGACACCACCAGACAGTGGCAACCGCGACTGCGATCAGTGACCAGTTGGGATCAGATAAAAAGGCGATCGGCTCCATCCCTAACTTCGTAAAGATATTCGCCATCAGCCCGTCATTCGGGATGAAAACGATGCGCCAGATCAGCGTAACGACCGTGACCGACAGGATGGTCGAGGAGAAAAAGATCCCGCGCAGACTCGCGGCAACCCATGTCTGTTTATTCAGCGCGATGGCCAGAAACAGACCAAGTACGACAAGTGCAGGTACCGTCAGCAGAACAAAATAAAGTGTATTACTGACGGTCTGCAGGAAAATCTTATCGTTCAGCAATCGCTGATAATTAGATAATCCGACAAAACGACCGCCACCAAACAGATCAACTTTTTCAAAGCTCAGGCTGATCCCCCATACTAGCGGGATCAGTATCATGGCGATAAACACCAGCAGATACGGCAGTATGAAGGCCAGATTCCGCCATTCACCCCGGTTATGGATTTGATCTCTCATAATTCCTCTCCGTGGTAAGCAACACCGTTCGCATCAAACAGATGAACAGCAACTTTGTTCATTCTCAGATGCACTGTTTCCCCGGCGCTGATCTGTGATTTGCCATCCGTATCAGCAATCAGCATCCGGCCATCGGCCAGCCGGACATACAGCAGCGTACGTTCCCCTAACCGCTCAACAAACGAAACGTTGCCACTGACTTCGGCCTGCGACACATCCACCAAATCAATATCTTCAGCCCGTACACCCAATTCAAAACAGGCATGTGGATCCGGCAGTTTTGCGTAATCAATGCTGGTTTCGATCGGCGACATCCCTTCGATATGAACCGTGGTGGCGCCACCGTCATTGCTTAACGTCGCCACATTGACGAAGTTCATCGCAGGTGTACCAACAAAACCGGCCACAAATTTCGAGGCAGGTCGCTGATAGATGTCGATCGGACTACCGATCTGTTCAATCCGGGTGTTATTCAGCACCACGATACGATCGGCCAGCGTCATCGCTTCCACCTGATCGTGTGTTACAAAGATCATGGTGGCTTTTACGCGCTGATGCAGCTGCGCCAGCTCAATACGGGTGCGGCCACGCAGTGCGGCATCCAGATTGGAAAGTGGTTCGTCAAACAGGAATGCCTTCGGCTCTCTGACAATTGCCCGCCCGATCGCGACACGTTGCCGCTGACCACCGGAGAGCTCGGCAGGTTTACGTTTCAGCAAGTGCGTCATTTCCAGCATTTCTGCGGCCGATTTGATTCTTGAGCGGATCACATCCGGGTCAGTACCAATATTTTTCAGCCCGAATGCCATGTTGTCTTCCACCGTCATATGCGGATATAACGCATAATTCTGGAACACCATCGACACATCGCGCTTCCCGGGCGGCAACACATCAAGGCGGTTCTGATCCATCCAGATCTCACCGTCACTGATGCTTTCCAGACCGGCAATCATGCGCAGCAAAGTGGATTTGCCACAGCCTGACGGGCCTAAAAAGACAATGAACTCACTCGGTTCAATCGAGAAGGATATGTCATCCAAAATCGTCAAATCATTGTAACGCTTGGTTAAATTTCTAATTTCGATAGCCGATGACATAACGGTCATTCCTTTAATTGGATGAAATGATAGGAAAGAGGCGCAACAGAAATCTCAATCTGCTGATTGTCGATAACCAGAGCCTCGCCTTTATCGGGCCTGATACGATCCGGAAACTGGCTGGAGTTGCAGCTTTGCAGATCGTGACCACTAAGAATCTGATGCGCACTTACGTGCAAATTCTGAAATTGCTGAAATTCGGTACGAAGAGAGATAGCTTCACATTCGTGGCGGTTAACAATGAATAAACTGAGTGTCTTCTCTTCTTCATTGTAAACGGCAGACATATCGATATAAGGCACGTCACTTGCCCACTCCACCGCATAGCAAGGACTGTGAATGTCTAACTGCAGCGCGTTGCCGCGTGCATGTAATGACGCCAGCATGAAAGGATGAAAAATGGTCTGCCGCCATGCAGGACCGTTTTTCTCTGTCATGATCGGTGCGATAACATTTACCAGCTGCGCCAGACAGGCAATTTTGACGATGTCACTTTTGCGGATAAAACTGTTGATCAGGCAAGCGACCAGCAGCGCATCTTCAAAGTTATAAATGTCCTCTAAAATGGCTGGCGCATGCGGCCACCCTTCCTGACCCGACAATATCTTTTTGTCTTGTTCTTCGGAGTGATACCAGACATTCCATTCATCAAAACTGATATAGATTTGTTTGCTGGAATGCTTCTTCGCTTTGACATAATTGATCGTCGACGCGACGGTATCTATGTAGCGTTCCATGCGCAGGGATTGCGCCAGAAATTTTGCGGTATCGCTTTCGTGGTTTTTGAAATACATATGCAGGGAGATGTAATCAACCACATCATAAGTATGCTCCAGCACGGTCTTTTCCCAGCTCGGGAATGTCGGCATATCAGGGCTGGAGGAACCACACACCACCAGTTCCAGATTTCTGTCAAACGCCCGCATGGCCTTAGCGGTTTCGCAGGCAATACGACCATATTCATCCGCCGTTTTCTGACCAATCTGCCACGGGCCGTCCATTTCATTACCCAGACACCAGGTTTTGACGCCCCAGGGTTGTTCGCGGCCATTCTCCCGACGTAAATCAGACCAGTAAGAGCCTTGCGGATGATTTACATATTCCAGAAAATTGCGGGCATCACTGAGCCCTCTCGATCCCAGATTGACCGCCAGCATCATGTCGCTGCCAACGGTTTCAGCCCAGTTAGCAAATTCATGAATACCGATCTGATTGGATTCACTGGAATGCCATGCCAGATCTAAACGGGTTGGCCGCTGCTCTTTCGGGCCGATACCATCTTCCCAGTTGTAAGCAGAAACAAAATTTCCGCCCGGATAACGCACCACCGGAACCTGCAACTCCTTCACCAGTTCGATCACATCGCCACGGAATCCTTCCTGATTGGCAGAAGGATGCTCAGGTTCGTAAATACCAGAATATATCGCCCTTCCCATATGTTCGATAAACGAACCGAATATTCGTTTATCAACCTCGGATATGACAGAATTTTTGTTTACTACAACCAAGACTTCCATGATCTGCTCCAATCGTGATTTTGCAGTCAGAATTGCCCGAAATCAGCAACTAATAATTATTAGTAATAATGTTAGTAGACTTATTTACTCAGCAATCCTGTGTTTTCAGAAACAGGAGACAAATCACAATTACTGGTGAAAAAATGCGCTTTGGAAGGGATATACAGAACAAACAGAGTTCAAAAGGAACCAGAGGAAATTTTATGCAGTAGAAAAATCCATATTTTCGACAAAACACAAAAAGGGATTTGTATGGAGCTAAAATCAGGGCTGAGTCTGATCGCCACCATATCCCGCTGATTAATGAATTTCATTCAATAACTAATCGATAACCAATACCTGTTTCAGTTTGCAAATAACGAGGACGCGTTGCATCATCTTCTAACTTTTGCCTTAGATGACCCATATATATTCTGATATACTGCGTTTGTTCTATATATGCGGCACCCCAAACGGTATTTAATAACTGCCGGTGAGTAAATACTCGTCCAGGTTGAGAGAGCAACGTCATGAATAACCGATACTCTAATTGTGTTAAATGAACCTCATCACCATTACGAAAGATGCGTCTATTCGCCCGATCTATCTTAATATTTCCGAAACAAATCGTGGGATCTTCATTATCTCGTTCTGAATTTCTTCGTCGTAAATTTGCTTTTACTCTGGCGAGTAATTCGGCAACACCAAATGGCTTGGTTAAATAATCATCAGCACCATTATTTAATGCTTTAACTTTATCGCGTTCATCACTGCGGGCTGAAAGAATAATAATGGGGATCTGACTCCATTGACGGACTTCCTCAATAAATTGATTTCCATCACCATCAGGTAATCCCAAATCCAGAATAACGAGGTCTGGTTTCCGCGTTGCTGCTTCTATCAGTCCTCGTTGCAATGTATCTGCTTCAAATACTTTGAATCCATCTGATAATAATGCCGCACCAAGATATCGACGAATTTGCGGCTCATCTTCAACAACTAAAATATTGCTCGTATGATCATTCATTATTATTCACCATCTCCGGTTCTAATTCAGGTAATGGCTGTAGTGGCAATGTGAAGTGAAAATTAACCCCTCCACCACTGCGATTTTCAGCCCAGATAGTGCCACCATGCGTTTCAATAATCGCCCGGCAAATAGCGAGCCCAAGCCCTATCCCAGGAATGTTGGACTCTTTTTCACCTCGTGCAAATTTATCAAAAATTAATTTTTCTTTTCCTACGGGTAATTCCGGCCCTAAATTCCACACCGTAACTTGAAGAGAATCGCTGAGTTCAGTTACATCGATCCCTATCGTTATTCCTTCACCCGCATATTTGCAGCCATTTTCTAAAAGATTGACCAGTACGCGCTCAATCAATACACCATCGCAATGCAACAAAGGTAAATCAGCAGGGATATTGATGTTTAAAGGATGTCCGGTTAGCGGGATATTCAGCGTTGCCAGAGCACTTCCGGCTATTTCCTGTAACGATTGCCATTCTTTCCGAAGGTGTACGCCTTCAGATTCAAGTCGGGCCATATCAAGTAAATTATTTACTAATCGGGTCGTTCCTAATACTTGAGTTCTTATGGCATTGGCTTGTTGAATATGAGGTGACTGCTCAAGTGCTAAGGATTGCATTAATATCTCTGCCTGAGCGAATAACACGGTTAGTGGCGTGCGTAGATCATGCGATAAAGCGGCCAATAAGGCATTCCGCAGTCTCTCTGTTTCACTTTGTAATTTGGCTGTTTCAGCAACTCGAGCAAGTTTAAGGCGCTCTAAAGCCACTGAAATTAATAAGGCATAAGTATCAAGCAGTCTTTGTTGTTCTGGGATCATGAGCAGCCTTAAATTGGCAGGCTCTAACACTAAAACTCCTAAAATTTGTGAAGGAGTGATCAGCGGAACATATCGCTGCGCGGTGGCAGGTAATGTATCGGTACCCATACCGGCATGAGCACTATGATCGAAACACCATTGCGCAATGGCGTGATCAACTTGTAGTTGTTTTTTGCCAATTAACTGAAGGTTTTTTTGCTCGTTAGGGAGCAATAGCACCGCTCTTGCCCGAAAGCTTCGTTTTAAAAAATGTTCTGAAATACGGGTTATATCTTCTGTTGTTAACGCGGAGCTCAGTGCTTTAGCCATTTCAAATAAATGTCTTGCTCGTTCTTCCCGGTAACGGGCAACCCGGGCCTGATACCGGGCCCAGGCGGTAAGCTGGCCGATCAATAACCCAACTAACAGCATTACAGCAAAGGTAAGCAAATACTGAACATCACTGACAGCAAAGGAAAAATGCGGTGTAATAAAGAAAAAATCAAAACTGGCCACATTAATAATTGCGGCAACACTTGCACTCACTCGCCCATACTGAAGTGCAACAAAAACCACGCCGAGCAAATACAGCATGACAATGTTCAACGGTGCTAAATAATTCACGAGAATCGTTGAAAGGAAGGTAATAACGATGCAGCTCAGCAATGCAGCACCAATGCCTGTTGCCTCTCGCTGCCATTTCTCATCTTTATGGCGAATATCAGTGGGCAGCAGAGCCGGAGCGGCATGTTCATTATCGGTAAGCGATACAATTAATAAATCGAGATCAGGACCTTTAGTTCCTAAACTATTGGCAAAACGACTCCGCCCCCAACGATACCACGGTTTTTTCTGATGGCGACCGATTAGAATTTTGCCCAGATTATGTTCTCTGGCGTAATAGAGAATAGCATCGGCCTCATCTTGAGCCGGTAAGGTTGAGGTTTCCGCACCGAGTTCCTGAGCAAAATGCAAAGCCGATAATATACTTCTGCGCTCCTGCTCGGGCAGTCGATGTAAACGAGGCGTTTCAACGTAAACGGCATGCCAGACACACCCCAGACGAGACGCAAGACGCGCTGCCACTCTGACCAGTTTTTCATTGCCACCACCAGGGCCAATGCAAACCAGAATTGCATCTCTGGTATGCCAGACAGGTTCACCACTGTGGCGGTACGCTTGCATCTGCTCATCCACCCGGTCAGCAGTGCAACGTAACGCTAATTCTCGCAGAGCAATTAAATTTTCTTTGCGAAAAAAATGCTCAATAGCTCGTTCAGCTTGCTGAGGTAAATACACTTTACCTTCGTCAAGACGGCGGCGCAGATCATCCGGCGGTAGATCCACCAATACAATTTCATCGGCTTCTTCATATAATCGATCAGGCACTGTTTCCCTGACCCGAACCCCGGTAATACTCCCTACGATGTCATTCAAACTCTCCAGATGCTGGACATTCAGGGTTGTCAGAACATCGATGCCAGCCGCCAGCAATTCTTCGACATCCTGCCAACGCTTGGGATGCCGGGAACCAGGCATATTGGAATGAGCCAGCTCATCGACCAGAACCAGTGCTGGTGCCCGTGACAGGGCACCGTCAATATCAAATTCATGAAACGTATGTTTGCGGTAGTGAACCTGCTTTAACGGAAGTGGCGTTAACCCTTCAAGCAAAGCTGCTGTTTCACTCCGGCCATGTGTTTCAACCACACCGACTAACACATCCAAGCCTTCTGCGCGTAATCGTTTAGCCTCCTGTAACATGGCGTAGGTTTTCCCTACGCCAGCACAAGCACCAAAAAATATTTTCAGGCGTCCGCGAGGTGACCGTACCTCTGCCAGCAACTCATCGGGATCAGGACGCTGATCGTCGTTATCGAGCGGCATGTGAAACATCCTGTTGATCTAAAGCTAAGTTTAAAATCATCACATTCACCATCGGCACACCGGTGAACCAGCCAGAGCGATCAACATATTGTTCTAACACCCGTTTGACCTGATCTTCTGTCAGCTCCCGGCTTTGCGCAACCCGGTTCAATTGGTAGTAAGCTGCCGCCAGACTGATGTGGGGATCTAAACCACTTGCAGAGGCCTGAATCAGTTCAACCGGAACGGTTTTCACCTGATCAGTTGATTGTTGCCATTTCACAATACGTGACTGCCATTGCTGCATTAAATCGGGGCTGCTCTGGCCATAGTTACTCCCCCCGGAAGCCATACCATCAAAATTACCCGCTGAAGGACGTGCCCAGAAATAGCGTGGGTCAGTCAGGTTTTGAGCCAACAGCGCCGATGCCACCGGTTTGTCAGCACGATATAACAATGAGCCATTAGCCTGTTCAGGGAAAATGACCTGCGCAACACCCGTTACCAGCAGTGGGTACACAACCCCAGTCAGTAGTGTCATTAACACCAGCATTTGCAATGCATTTCGAAAAATTTTCATATTAAATCCAACCCATCAGCGTCAGAAACAAATCGATGATCTTGATTCCTATGAATGGCAACACAACCCCGCCCAGACCGTAGAAAAATAAATTACGGCGCAACAGCGATTTAGCCGAGAGCGGTTGATAATGCACACCTCGCAAAGCTAACGGAATCAATCCAATAATAATCAATGCATTAAAGATAACCGCAGATAAAATTGCCGATTGTGGAGAAGACAAATGCATCAGATTTAATGCACCTAATTGTGGATAAGTGGCAATAAATGCTGCCGGTAAGATGGCAAAATATTTGGCCAGATCATTCGCCAGACTAAATGTCGTCAGAGAACCTCGGGTCATCAGCATCTGTTTGCCAATATGTACAACCTCAATGAGTTTGGTCGGGTTCGAGTCAAGATCGACCATATTCCCCGCTTCTTTCGCCGCCTGTGTGCCACTGTTCATTGCTACAGCGACATCAGCCTGCGCCAGAGCGGGCGCATCATTGGTGCCATCGCCGGTCATGGCTACCAGACGGCCCTCCGCCTGATACTGGCGGATCAGTGCCAGTTTGGCTTCCGGGGTGGCTTCTGCCAGAAAATCATCGACACCCGCCTCTGCGGCAATAGCAGCTGCCGTCAACCGGTTATCACCGGTGATCATGACGGTTTTAATACCCATCCGGCGCAGTTCAGCAAAGCGTTCTTTGATACCACCTTTGACGATGTCTTTCAGTGCAACAACCCCTAACACACGGGCACCTTCCGAGACTACCAACGGCGTACCACCGGTTTTTGCAACCTCCTCCACCTGCGTTTCCACTTCCGGTGGGAAATGCCCCTGATTAGACGCAACATGACGGCGCAGAGCATCGACTGAACCTTTGCGGATCATTCGATCGTGAATGTTGACACCACTCATGCGGGTTTGAGCTGAGAACGGAACAAACGTGGCGCCTAATGCATGGATATCATGTTCGCGTAAGTTGAAGAGTTGTTTTGCCAATACAACAATACTGCGTCCTTCCGGTGTTTCATCCGCCAGAGATGCCAGTTGAGCCGCACTGGCCAACGCCTGCTCACTGACCCCTGGTGCGGGTAAAAATGCAGCAGCCTGACGGTTACCCAGCGTAATAGTGCCGGTTTTATCCAGCAGCAACACATCAATGTCACCTGCCGCTTCAACTGCCCGCCCCGAAGTCGCAATCACATTGGCAGCCAGCATACGGCTCATGCCTGCCACACCAATTGCTGAAAGTAAGCCGCCAATCGTGGTCGGGATCAGGCAAACCAGCAGCGCGACCAGAACCGTCACAGATATAGGCTCTCCCTGACCCATGCTGTTTACGCTGTATTGCGAAAATGGCATCAGGGTGACAACAGCTAACAGAAACACCAGTGTCAACGCAACCAGAAGGATAGTAAGCGCGATTTCATTCGGGGTTTTCCGGCGTTTGGCGCCTTCCACCATTGAGATCATACGATCCAGAAATGTTTCCCCTGGATTAACCGTACAACAGATCACCAGCCAATCCGACAACACACGAGTTCCCCCCGTCACAGCAGAGAAATCACCACCGGATTCCCGGATCACCGGGGCTGATTCACCAGTAATGGCACTTTCATCGACAGAGGCAACCCCTTCAATGACCTCACCATCACAGGGGATCACTTCTCCTGCCGAAACAAGAACATAATCGCCTTTGCACAAACTATCAGCGGGCACCGGCTGGCTTACGGCATCATGCTCTGCCACCGCTAATTTATGCGCAACAACCGTTTTTTTGAGCCCCTTCAGACTGGCAGCCTGGGCTTTGCTGCGGCCTTCTGCCAGTGCTTCAGCCAGATTGGCAAACAACAGTGTAAACCACAGCCATGCTGTTACCCCCAAACTGAAAACGGCTTCCGGCGAAGAGTCACCGGCAAATTGCACGCCGCAAACAATGGTGAGTAAAACACAGCAACACCAGACCACCATCATCACTGGATTGTGCCACTGAGCTCGGGGATCGAGCTTCAGAACCGCACTCCACAGGGCTGGTTTCAGTAGTACAGGATCAAACAGAGAAAATTGTTTACGAGACATAAAAGTCATCCCTTAATGAGTTTGCCACAGGGTCAGATGTTCAACGATCGGACCTAATGCCAGAGCAGGAATAAATGTCAGAGCACCAATCAGTAACACCACACCGATCAGCATGCCTACAAACAAGGGGCCATGGCAGGCCAGACTACCGGCACTGGCAGGCTGATGCCGTTTTTCGATGAGTGCACCCGCAATGGCTAAAACAGGGATCATGACGCCGAACCGTCCACCAAACATCAGCACGGCTAATGTGATATTCATAAACGGCGTATTACTATTGAGTCCTGCGAAAGCACTGCCGTTGTTGTTCGCCGCAGAAGAAAAGGCATATAACATTTCAGAAAAACCATGCGCACCGAACTCATGCAGGCTGACTAACCCTTGCGGTAATATCACTGCGAGAGCCGTACCTAACAACACGAGAGCAGGAGGAATGAGAAGCCCGATGGTTACCATCTTCATCTCATAGATTTCTATTTTTTTACCCAGATACTCTGGCGTCCGGCCAATCATTAAACCAGCGAGGAATACGGTCAGGAACACAAATAACATCATGCCATACCAGCCACTTCCAACACCGCCAAACACCACTTCCCCCAATTGCATCAATACCATCGGGATAAGACCACCCAGCGGGGTCAGTGAATCATGCATTGCATTGACAGCCCCACAAGATGCGGCGGTCGTGATCGTGGCAAACAGCGAGGATGCCCAGATACCAAACCGGGTTTCTTTCCCTTCCATATTGCCGCCGCTTTGTATAGCCGACATTTGCTGATCAACGGGTAAATTCGCAAGCACTGGATGCCCATGGCTTTCTGCCCACATAATCAACAACGCAGCGACCGCCAGCATGATCCCCATCGTCCACAATAACGCGGAGCCAACCCGGTTATCGCCCGCGACCCGGCCAAAGCAGATACATAACGCAGCAGGGATCAGCAAAATGGAAATCATCTGCACAAAATTGGTTAATGCTGTCGGGTTTTCAAAGGGATGGGATGAATTAGCATTAAAGAATCCCCCTCCGTTTGTACCCAACATTTTTATTGCTTCCTGCGATGCAACCGGGCCAAGCGGAATATGCTGTTCAACACCATTCAAACCCGGCACCGTGATTTGAGCCATCAATGACTGCACAACACCCTGTTGGGAAAGGAATAAAGCGTAGATAACACTCAGCGGCAATAACAGATAAACCGTGATACGCCAAATATCAACCCAGGCATTCCCTAGCTGTTGCGATCCTGTTCGGGTTAATGCCCGCATCAGAACAAAGGCCACCGCAATGCCATTAGCGGCAGAAAGAAAATTATGCACGGTCAGGCCCAGCATCTGGCTTAACGGGGATAATGTTGTTTCGCCGGCGTAAGCCTGCCAGTTAGTATTGGTAATAAAACTGATTGCTGTATCCATGGCCAAAAGCGGTGACACATCGGGTAAATGCAAAGGGTTCATAGGTAAAGAACCCTGAAACAGCATCAGCAAAAACAGAACAACAGCACCAAGCAGGTTAAAGACCAGAATGGCCGCAGCATAGGTTTGCCACTTCATCTGGCTGTTTTCTAAAATCTTTATGTATGATTCAACACGAGTCAGCCATAACGGCAGGCGGTCATCAACTAAGCGGGTTAATGCGATACCTAATGGCCAAGCCAGCAATAATAGCACCACCATATAACTGGTGAGTAACATCACACCTGAACTGAACATGTCAGAACTCCTCAGCCCGAATCAATGCATAAACCAGATAGACAAATACAGCCGCGGCCATGAAGCCGGCCAGCCATAAAATAAAGGCCATGAAAAATCTCCTTACAACATGAAAAGACATAACACCTGAAAACAACAGGATGTTTACGTCATGGCTATTTGAAGCGTCATTGTAAGGATAGAGAACCAGATATAAATTACGGATAAAAATACAAAGGTTGGATATAAAAAAAGTATAAAAATTGATTAAATTGACAGCGTGTCAATGATGAATTGGTAATCGTCTGATGTATGGGATTAATACTTCTTCACTTCTAAGCGACTACGATCCGTTACCACCCTTAAATGCAAATCGCCACCGGAAAGCACCAGTGAAAATCAAAAGCTAAGAATTTAGAGGGAATTGCAATTGACATGTAATAATGATAACCATCATCATTCATCTATGATGGCAGTGTCATCCAGACAGGAAGGTCATTCTTTGAAAAGACACAAAAAACTCAGTACTCTTTCTTCTCTTCCTTTTTATCCTGTTCTGTATTTTAATTTCCGCAATCTGTACTAGGAATAAGTTAATGATCCAATTTATCCGAAACATTACGCAAAGCCGGACCGCATGGGGCATATTATTAGGCTCGACACTTTTCTTTGAACTTTGTGGTATGGTCTTCCAGCATGTTATGGGCTTACAGCCGTGCGTAATGTGCATATACCAGCGAGTCGCTATTCTGGGCATTATGGCTGGTGCCCTGATTGGCTTTATCAATCCGCGGAACTGGATTCTCCGCTGGACAGGCCTGCTGATATGGGCATATTCGTCGGTAGAAGGACTGCGGTTGGCGCTACGTCACACAGACATACAATTGAATCCATCTCCCTTTAATACTTGCGATTTATTTGTTACCTTTCCACAGTGGCTACCGCTGGATCGTTGGATGCCCTGGTTTTTTAACGCTACCGGTGATTGCTCTGAAATTCAGTGGCAATTTCTGTCGTGGACTATGCCCCAATGGCTTATAGTCTCATTCGGGATATATGCAATTATTAGTTTTATTATTATTGCTGGTAATTTAATCAAAGGACGATGCTGTGGATAATATTTATAACGAACAACAGCAAACCATAACGGAAGATGCCTGCCTGACATCTATCGCTACGGTTAAAGAATTTCTTAATAAGCGAATCATCGGACAGCAACATCTGATTGATGGTTTACTGATGGCTTTGCTGGCTGATGGCCATATTCTCGTGGAAGGCCCGCCTGGCTTAGCTAAAACACGTTCCATAAAAATGCTGGCCAGCTGTGTGGAAAGTCATTTTCACCGCATCCAGTTCACCCCTGATCTTCTGCCGGCGGATCTTACCGGTACTGAAATCTATCGTCCGCAGAATGGCACCTTTGTGTTTCAGCCCGGGCCATTATTTAATGAGATTGTTCTGGCGGATGAAATCAACCGTGCAGCAGCTAAAGTGCAAAGTGCTTTGCTGGAAGCGATGGAAGAACGGCAGGTTACTATCGGGCGGAAAAGTTACCATCTGCCACCGTTATTTCTGGTTATGGCGACACAAAACCCGTTGGAACAGGAAGGTACTTATCCCCTGCCTGAAGCACAACTGGACCGGTTCATGCTGCATCTGGAGCTTGATTACCCGAGTGCAGCTGACGAACTGAATATTCTGCGCTTGAATCATTCCGAGAGCCGGGAAGATGACACGCCTGAGGCCCCAAAATTAACACAGTTGCAGATCTTTGCAGCCCGCCAGTATGCGTTGCAGGTGATAGCATCAGCACCGATTGAAAATTACATAGTAAATCTGGCCACAGCCACGCGTCACCCGCAGGCATATGATGCTGATCTTGCCCGTTGGCTTGCTTATGGCGTCAGCCCCCGTTCCAGTATTGCATTGCTGCGTTGCGCACGTGTCAGAGCATGGTTAGCCGGCCGCAACTATGTCACCCCGGATGACGTCCAATACTGTATTTATCCGGTAATGCGGCACCGCCTCATGCTGACCGTAGAAGCTGAAGCTGATGGTATTACGCCTAAAGATATCATCTCCATTCTGTTGCAGAAGGTTGTAGTTGCATGAAGTTAAACGACGGCGTCACACTCACGCTGGATGATCTGCTGGCAGTTTCAGTGAGTGGAAGTCGTATTGCGACTCAGCTTTCAGATGGATGGCGAACCGGTGCACATCAATCACGAAAGAAGGGACGAGGCATGGAATTCGCCGAAGTCCGTCCGTATATGATTGGTGATGATGTGCGCAATATGGACTGGAGAATCACGGCCAGAACCGGTAAGCCTCACACAAAATTATTCCGGGAAGAGCGGGATCATTCTGTCTATATTTTGCTGGATCTCTCCAGTGAAATGTATTTCGGCTCTAAGGGGCAACTTAAATCCCGCCTGGGATCTCTGGTTGCGGCAGCTGTTGCCTGGCATGCGTTGAAAAGAGGCGACAAAATTGGTGGCCTGATTCTGAGTGGTGAAAAAACTACCATTCAATCGCCAGTAAGCCACCGCAAAGGAGTATTGCTGTGGTTAAAACAAATCGTCGATATCTATAGCGCTGGTTTGCAGGAACGTCCTGCAGCCTCCGATATCACAGCTGGTTTGAAGACTCTGGGCAATATGCTCCGCCCTGGCGCCCGGCTGGTTATTATCAGTGATTACTACCGATTGTCACAAAAAGACTTTCTGATGATCCGCTATCTACGAAAACGCCATGAAATCAATCTGATACAAATTTATGATGCACTGGAACGACAAGTTGAAGGTGATGGTGTTTTAGGCGTGGAAAACGCTAACGGCGCTGGTTTCTTACTGGCAAATGATGAGTTCAGAAATAACTACGCCCGACTGGCCAGCTTTCGCCAATTTGAGCTGGAAAGAAAGCTGGGTGGCTATGCTAAACAATTATTAGCTTTTGATGCGTCCAAGACACTGGCAGAACAACTATAAATGAAAGCGCCACTTAACCAATTGCACGATATTTTACCAGGACCAGATACAGGAACAGACACTAACCTGATCCTTATCGTCTTTCTTATTGTTGTCTCTTTTATGGCAATTTACTTTCTGCGCAGAATCTATACGGCATGGCCTTGCTACAAACGCTTCTGGAAAGCAAAACGTGAATTAAACTTCATATTTAAGACTAAGAAAGACAATTATATTCCGGCAATAAATTTGCTGTTAAAGAAAACGGCGGCGCAATATTGGAAACGGGAAGAGTTTGCGGGTTTACATACACGTGATTGGCTGACATTTCTGGATAGTAATTCCTCATGTCATTTTTCAAAATATTCTGATGAATGGGAAAGCTGGTCCTATTCTGGCATGGCGATTTCAGTAAAAGAAAAAAAAGAAATCCTCCATGAATGTAAAAAATGGCTTAAATCAATCCGTAGCAGGAGACCACTGTGATTAACCTCGCCTGGCCATGGTTTGCCTGTTTATTACCCTTACCATTAATAATATGGTGGCTGGTAAAACCCAAACGTAACCAGCATATTACAATTAATGCTCCTACCCTGCCCTATTTTGCGAACAACGTCGCGACTGGCAAATCTCGCCACCTGTTAACCCGAACATTATTAGTATTAAGCTGGCTGTTAATAGTCTTATCACTCACTCGTCCGCAATGGCTGGACACACCTATAGTTCAGACTTTTCCGTCCCGCGACTTATTACTGGCAGTCGATATTTCACAGAGTATGCAGACTAAGGATATGACCATAAACGGAGAAGCTGTTGACCGTCTGAGTATGGTGAAATCCTATTTACAATCGTTCATCAAACAACGCCAGGGCGATCGTATTGGAATCATCCTGTTTGCTGATCACGCCTATCTGATGGTGCCATTTACCCAGGACTGGCAAGCAACAGGACTACTGCTGGATGAGGTAAATATCGGTCTTGCCGGTAAGCTTACTGCTATTGGAGAAGCGATCACCCTTGCAGTTAAAAAAACACTGCATGAGCCCAAGCCGATCCAGAACAAGACACTGATATTACTCAGCGATGGCAAGGATAGCATTAATACCATTCAACCAACTGATGCGGCTGCTTTGGCCAAAGCAAGCGGATTGAAAATTTATACTATCGGAATTGGCGCAGATTCTACCGATACAGAAACAGAAAGTGATCTGGATGAAACTACGCTTGAAGAAATCGCTGACATGACAGGCGGACAATATTTCAGAGCCCGCAGCGAACAGGATTTGTCTGAAATATATCAGCAAATCAATCTTATCGAACCATTATCCTTAAAAACCGTGACATATCAGCCACGTACCGAACTACTGGTCTGGCCCCTGTCTTGTCTCTTGCTTGTCATGGCAATGCTGCTCTGGATATTAAGAAATGACTGATTTTATCTTTCTGAGACCATATGCGTTTATCCTGTTGCTCCCCTTACTGGCTTTGTTTTATTTTTCATCATTAAAAAAAATAAAACAGCAGAGCTATATATCAGCACATCTGTTAGCCGTGCTGACAAAAAGCGCCCCAAAAAAATCAAAACTAAACATGTCGCTGCTGTTATTCATCTTTTCATGCTTAGTAATTACAGCTCTGGCAGGGCCAGCCATACCGCAAAAAACTGCTTTAGCAAAAAATGGTATGCATACTGTTATTTTGCTGGGTATGGATAAGACTATGTATGCCGATGATTTGAAACCATCACGGCTAACAATGACAAAACAGAAAATAGATGCCTATTTAGCAAAGAATAAAACAGAGAATACGGCATTAATTGCTTTTTCAGGATCAGCCCATGTCATATCACCATTTACTGATGATCATGGCACATTAACGCATTTTATCGATGCGTTAAATCCATCTGTCATGCCAGAACCTGGATCAAATATTGTTGATGCAATGAAACTGGCTGGCTCATTGATCTCGCCGCTAAGACCAGACAGCCAGATAAAAATACTGTTGTTCACTGATCAATTAACCACATTGCAGGCAGAGAAAATCATTAATTATGTCAAACCACTTAACTGGCCTGTTGATATAGTCTTTATTGGTACAGCAAATGGTTCGGTTATCCCGTTACCTGAAGGCGGACTACTTCGCACGCATACGGGGCAACTAATAGTGGCCAAAACACCGCTTACTGTACTGAAAGATGCTGCTTCTAAATTAGGCGGGAAGCTGATTGATATTACCAAACTGGAAAAATCATTAACTGGTGATTATGCTGCAGATGATTCTAATACGTTAAGGGAAGTCATCGTCTATAAAGAGATAAGTTATTTCATACTATTCCCCTTGATATTAGCCGCTTTGTTTTTCCGCCGTGGTTATATTCTGTTAATTCCATTTGTTATTTATTTTCCGGAAAGTTCTTATGCTAAAGATATAGCATTAGATTTATATAAGCAGGGGCAATATCAACAAGCGGCAGATACATTCCAGGATTACACCTGGAAGGGTAATGCTATGTACCGGGCAGGTAACTTCGCTCAGGCTATAAAGTTTTACGAAAAAGATAATACTCCGGTATCGCATTACAACCGGGGAAATGCCTTGGCTCATACAGGAAAGATTAAAGAAGCTATCATCGCCTATAATCAGGCCATTCAGTTAAACCCTCATTTTCAGGAAGCAAAAGATAATAAAAACATCCTCGAAATCTGGTTAAAAGAACAGAGCACTGATGATGAAGATGATGAAGATGATGAAGATGATGAAGTAATAACAACGTTACAAAAGAAAAACGGCAACATTGAGAAGGCCCTTAACTTTCTGAAAGCATTACCTGAAGAATCTGGCAATCTGATGAAAAAAAGATTACAACTACAACAAAAGAATAAGTCAAATTAGGTCATCATTGTGAAATTACCTTATCCCGGTTTATGTGGTTTAGCCTTTACCTGGTGTGCATCAAGCTATGCAGCCCAGATCACTGGTCAGGTTGATTCACAAACATTGTCGCTTGGTGACAGTTTTACCTACACCCTGACTGCCGATGAAAATTTCACAGATGATGCGCTGGATATCCGGCCACTGTTTAAAGACTTCATAATCGGCAATCTGCAAATCACACACCCTTCAGCAACAGAAACAAGCTGGATTATCCCGCTGCAACCGGTAACCGCCGGCGAAGTCACCATTCCGGCATTACAAATTGCAGATTCAGAATCTCAGCCGCTCACTATTACTGTTGATGATAGTAAACAAGGTATGAATTCATATATTCAACCGCCATCAGAAACAGAAGTTCAGATACCAACTCATTTAATTGAAAGTCAAATCAGCACTCAAAGTGCCTATCGAAATGAAGTTATTACCTATACAGTGAAAATGGCCAAGAGGGCTGATCCGCAAAATAATCCGCCGGTTATCCCTTCTGTTCAGGGTGCAACGATCACCCCCATTGAAGATCCAACTGAAGACAAAGAAATATTTGCTGATCATTATCAGGAAACACTGACATATCCATATATTGTGATTCCCGAAACCACAGGCTCACTGAAACTGACAGGTTCAATGCTGGCTTCGGACAACAAGCAAATATCGAGTGAACACATTATTAATATCAAACCAATTCCCGCTGCCTTTCCCGGCACAGAAAAAGAGTGGTTGCCAAGTTCAGGTATCTCCATCGAAGAGCGTTGGGAACCACAAACCAGTTATGTTAAAACCGGCCAGCCTCTCACTCGCATTATTACGCTGACAGGTATTAACAACACAACCGGACAATTACCGGATCTCGCCCTGCCTGAACTCAGTGATGTCCGGATATACAATGATGGTCAGACAAATGAACAGCAACTTCAGAATGGCATGCTCATCAGCAGAAAAACATTCAGACAAATATTTATTCCTGAAAAAAACATCACCTTTACAGTACCCGCATTACATCTGAACTGGTGGAACACCATCAGTGATCGCGCTCAGGTGGCATCACTTGAGGAACGTAAATTCCTTGCTTCGGTTGTTGCGGCAAATACAGCAAAAGTAGCGGTTGATCCCGTACCAGCCAAGAAAGCACCATCAAACGCTCATTACTGGACAGCATTACTGCTGAAAATACTAACGGCTATCGGAGTCGTAATTGCTTTGGTTACCCCGTTGCTGGCCATAATCTGGTATTACAGAAAAATACTAAGAAAACGTTATGAGCGTTATCAACTGTGGAAAATATTACGGCACACCTGTACTGGTAGTGATGCTATATCTGTTTATCAGGCGCTTTTAGTGTGGGCATCTCATCGATGGGATCAACAGTTTACCTGTGCTGAACAGTTACCTTTCTATGAACAACTAAGAAATGAACTGGAAGGACTACACATCGCCTGTTTTAGCGAAAGCGAAGTTAATTGGAATGGACGGAAGTTAATTCGTGCATTAGGTCGTATGTCAGTCACTAAAATGGTATCAGAACCAGCAAAAGATGGTTTTGATGAGTTCAGCTACTGAATCTATTTAATTTCATTTTTTTCTCATAAAAGAAACGGGCCAGTTATCAACTGGCCCGTTTCTTTACTATTTACTCATCTCCGTCATCATCAGTTTCATCAACCGGCCGGGCATGTTCAACCCGTGATTTCAGCTTCTGTCCTGGACGGAAAGTGACTACTCGTCTGGCAGTAATAGGAATATCTTCACCTGTTTTAGGATTTCGCCCCGGACGTTCATTTTTCGTCCGGAGTTCGAAATTACCAAAGCCGGATATTTTTACCTGCTCGCCACTCTCAAGGGCTAGCCGGATATCTTCAAAAAACGTTTCCACCAATTCTTTGGCGTCACGCTTGCTTATTCCCAACTCAGTAAAGAGATGTTCTGCAATATCGGCTTTGGTTAAGGCCATAACTAGTCCCTCAAAGTAGCATTGAACTCTACCCGGAGTGCTTCAACAACTCTTTCCATTGTTTCGGCAATCTCCTTATCTTCCAGAGTGCGTTCTACATTCTGCAGAATCATACTGAAGGCCAGACTCTTTTTACCATCCGGCACACCAGTACCCTGGTATGTGTCAAATAAGTTTATGCCAACTACCTGATTTCCGCCAACTTTTCTTGCTAATCGGAGAATATCATCTGCAGAAATTGTCTGGTCAACCACAATTGCCAGGTCACGACGGTTGCCCGGGAATTTGGAAACTTCAGCGAATGACGGGATATTACGTTGCAGGATCGCAGCTAATTCCACTTCAAATACAATAGCTTTGCTCTTCAGACCCAGTTTTTTCTCCAGTGCCGGATGAACAACCCCAACATAACCTACTGATTTTCCGTTGAATTCTATCGCTGCAGACTGTCCAGGGTGTAACGCTGGATGTTCACAACGCACAAAGCGGTAAGCATCAGCATTAGCGCTCAACTCCAGCAAAGCTTCAACATCGCCCTTCAGATCGAAGAAATCGACAGCCCGGCTTGGAATGGTCCAGTTTTCATCAGCAGCATTACCAGTGATCACCCCTGCCAGCATCGCTTCCTGACGAATGCCATTTTCTGCATTTGCGTCACGGATAAAGCGAAGACCTGATTCAAACAGGCGAACGCGAGTTTGCTGACGATTCTGGTTATATACAACCGCACCCAGCAGGCCTGGCAGCAGAGATACACGCATTGCAGACATATCAGACGCAATCGGGTTTGGCAGAACGATTGGATCTGCCGATGGCTCCAGCAATGACAGCACTTTCGGATCAACGAAGCTGTAAGTAATTGCTTCCTGGAAACCACGGTCAACTAACAGATCACGTAAACGCTTCAGAGGCTGTTCAGCTTCTTTATGCTCTGACATAGTCAGATGAGCTTCCGGAGCGATGTTAGGGATATTGTCATAGCCATAGATACGGGCAATTTCTTCGACCAGATCTTCTTCAATCGCGATATCGAAGCGCCAGCTTGGTACATTGGCCTGCCAGCCATTTTCTGTAGCAGTCACCTGCAAGCCAAGACGAGTCAGAATATCCACGACTTCGGCATCATCAAAAGCCATACCAACCAGACGGGTCAGTTTCTCACGACGCAGAGACACGGTTTTCACTGCTGGCAGTGCATCCGCTGCAGTTTTATCAATAACAGGACCGCAACTACCACCACAGATGTCCAGCAGCAGAGCTGTAGCGCGCTCCATCGCTTTATACTGCACCTGCGGGTCGACACCACGTTCGAAGCGATGAGATGAGTCAGTGCGCAGGCCATACGCACGGGCGCGTCCTGTGACCGACAAAGGCTGGAAGAAGGCACACTCCAGCATGATGTCAGTCGTGGATTCTGCATCAACACCTGTATCCGCACCGCCGAAAATACCGGCCATTGCGATCGCGCCACGATCATCAGCAATGATCAGCGTATCATCACGTAAAGAAACTTCGGTTTGATCCAGCAATGTCAGCTTCTCACCGGCAGTTGCACGACGAACCTGAATGGTGCCCTGCAGCTTGGCCAGATCGAATGCATGCATTGGCTGACCCAGTTCCAGCAGAACGTAGTTAGTCACATCAACAATCGGGTCGATAGAGCGCAGACCACAACGACGCAGACGTTCCTGCATCCATAACGGTGTTGTTGCCTTCACATTCAGACCCCGCAGCACACGGCCTAAATAACGAGGACAATCAGCGGTAGCCTGCACATCAATCGGATATGTATCCGTCAGAGTGGCATCAACCGCTTTGATTTCTGGTTCTTTGAGTTCACAACGGTTCAGAACTGCGATTTCACGCGCCAGACCCAGCATACCCAGACAATCTGCACGGTTAGCGGTCAGATCGACTTCAATACAAGAATCATTCAGCGACAGGTATTCACGCAGATCAGTACCGATTGGCGCATCAGCTGGCAGCTCAATAATCCCATTGTGATCAGAACCAATTCCCAGTTCGGAGAATGAACACAACATGCCGTGAGATGGTAAACCGCGCAGTTTCGCTTTCTTGATAACAAAATCACCCGGTAATACGGCACCTACCGTTGCAACAGCAACGCGCAGTCCCTGACGGCAATTCGGTGCACCACAAACGATATCCAGTAACTCTGCTTCACCAACATTCACTTTGGTAACACGCAGTTTGTCGGCATCAGGATGCGGTGCGCATTCCACAACTTCACCGATAACAACGCCATTGAATGTGCCAGCTACCGGGTCAATGCCATCAACTTCCAGACCGGCCATAGTGATCTGTGCGGCCAGCTCTTCTGCAGACAAGGAGGTTGGAACCAGCTCATCAATCCAGGCTTTATTGAATTTCATGTTGATTGATCCTTATTTGAACTGCTTGAGGAAACGAAGGTCATTTTCGAAGAACGCACGTAAATCGTTAACGCCGTAGCGCAACATAGTCAGACGTTCAACCCCCATTCCGAAGGCAAAGCCAGAGTATTTCTCAGGATCAATCCCAACTGAGCGCAGCACATTAGGATGCACCATGCCACAGCCCAACACTTCCAGCCAACGACCATTTTTTCCCATAACATCCACTTCAGCACTTGGCTCAGTGAATGGGAAATAGGAAGGACGGAAACGGATCTGTAAATCTTCTTCAAAGAAGTTAAGCAGGAAATCGTGCAGGATCCCTTTCAGATTAGAGAAACTGATATTTTCATCAACCAGCAGACCTTCAACCTGATGGAACATCGGGGTATGTGTCTGGTCGTAGTCATTACGATATACACGACCCGGCGCAATGATGCGGATTGGCGGCTGCTGTTTTTCCATAGTACGGATCTGCACACCAGAAGTATGAGTACGCAGCATCAATGTAGGATTGAAGTAGAAGGTATCGTGATCAGTACGGGCCGGGTGGTGACCAGGAATATTCAATGCATCAAAATTATGGAAGTCATCTTCAATCTCAGGGCCATATTCGGCACTGAAACCTAATTCACCGAAAATACGTTCAATTCGTTCAATGGTGCGGGTAACAGGATGAATACCACCATTCTCAAAACGACGGCCAGGTAAAGACACATCAATAGTTTCAGCAGCCAGTTTTTTCGCTAATTCAGCTGTAGTTAATGCTTCGCGGCGCTCGTTTAATGCATTCTGTGCTTTTTCTTTCGCCTGATTGATCAACTGCCCTGCTGCTGGTCGCTCTTCCGGAGATAAACCGGCTAATGCCTTCATTTGTTCCGTAAAGACACCTTTCTTACCGAAATACTCAACACGTAACGCTTCAAGAACGTTATTGTCCGTGGCTTCGGCAATTTTCGCCAGTGCACTGGCGACTACTTCTTCTAGTTGCTGCATATTTCCCTCATTACCCTTGTTCGTACAAGGTTTTGTTCTGCAGATTGCTGCTCTCTCGAGCGATAACCAATTACGCTTTGATCATAACCGCTTAGTATAAATCGGGAATAAGGTGATCAAAAGGATGAATCTCAGATTAGGGCTCGTTGACGGTGATTAACTGCCCGATCATTGACTGGATCAGCTTAAACAGATTGGAATTATTAAATTAAGCGGGGAATTCAGATAATGCGCGGATAAAAAAAGGGAGGCTTTCGCCTCCCTATTCGCAACGTACTTGATTAAGCCAGTGCGGCTTTTGCTTTCTCTACCAGTGCGGTAAAGGTAGCTTTATCATGAACTGCGATATCGGAAAGGATCTTACGATCGATTTCGATAGAAGCTTTCTTCAGACCGTTGATGAAACGGCTGTAAGACAGACCGTTCAAACGAGCAGCAGCGTTGATACGCACAATCCACAGTTGACGGAATTGACGTTTCTTCTGACGACGGTCACGGTAAGCGTACTGACCAGCTTTAGTAACTGCTTGAACAGCTACACGGTAAATACGGGAACGAGCACCGTAGTAACCTTTAGCTGCATTCAGAACTTTCTTGTGACGCGCACGTGCAGTCACACCACGTTTAACTCTTGGCATTTATCAATCCTTCCCTTATGCGTATGGCAGCATTGCTGAAACTTGAGCCAAATCGGCTTTAGATACCATGCCTGGCGCACGCAGATGACGCTTACGCTTGGTGGTTTTCTTGGTCAGGATGTGACGTTTGTTGGCGTGTTTGCACTTAAAACCACCGGAACCGGTTTTTTTGAAGCGCTTAGCAGCACCACGGTCAGTTTTCATTTTTGGCATTACGAACTCCGCATTGTATTTGCCATTAATATAATCAGGCGAAAAAAACCATCAGACCTGGATCTGATGGTCGTTTTACTTGAAAGCCTGATTACCGTTTTTTAGGGGCCAGCATCATGACTGCCTGGCGTCCTTCCACACGAGGGAAGGATTCCACTACAGCAATCTCTTCCAGGTCAGCTTTTACGCGTTCCAGAACATTCATGCCGAGGTCTTGATGCGCCATTTCACGACCGCGGAAACGCAGTGTTACTTTAGCTTTATCCCCTTCTTCCAGAAAACGAATCAGGTTGCGTAGTTTTACCTGATAGTCGCCTTCATCAGTTCCAGGACGGAATTTGATTTCCTTAATCTGGATCTGTTTGGTTTTCTTTTTCTGTTCTTTAACAGATTTACTCTTTTCGTAGAGGAATTTGCCAAAATCCATAATGCGACAAACTGGCGGTTCAGCAGTTGGGCTGATTTCAACCAAGTCTACGCCGGCTTTAATTGCAGCATCCAATGCCTCTTCCATAGAGACAATTCCGAGCGCCTCGCCTTCAAGTCCAACAAGTCGAACTTCTTTCAGACGAATTTCACCATTGATACGAGTCCGTGGTGCTTGTTTCCCGGTTTTCTTTGCGCCGTTTATAGCTTATTCCTCCACAACATTTAGTACACGAGTGCTGATTTCTTTGCGTAACTGTTCTACTAAATCAGTTACTTTGAATTTACCTAAATCAACACCTCTACGGGTTCTTACTGCGATTTCGCCGGCTTCCATTTCTTTATCGCCGCAGACGAGCATGTAAGGAACACGTTTCAAAGTATGCTCACGGATTTTAAAGCCAATCTTCTCATTTCTCAAGTCCGCTTTTGCCCGGATACCCGATTCATTCAAAGTATTAACGACTTCTTTCACATAATCGGCCTGATTATCCGTAATATTCATCACTACGGCCTGCAAAGGTGCCAGCCACAGTGGGAAATATCCGGCAGTTTCTTCAGTCAGGATACCGATAAAACGTTCCATTGAGCCCAGAATTGCACGGTGAATCATAACCGGAACATGGCGGTCATTATCTTCACCGACATAAGTTGCACCCAGACGACCTGGTAGTGCAAAGTCGAGCTGCACAGTACCACATTGCCACGCGCGATCCAGACAATCATGCAAAGTAAATTCAATCTTCGGACCGTAGAAGGCACCTTCTCCCGGTTGCAGGTCAAATTCGATATTGTTGTGCTTCAATGCTTCGCTCAGTGCTTCTTCTGCACGATCCCACATTTCGTCACTACCGATGCGTTTTTCCGGACGGGTAGACAGTTTTACTGCGATATTTTTAAAACCAAAAGTGCTGTATGTGTCATAGACCATCCGGATACAAGATGAAACTTCATCCTGGATCTGATTTTCAGCACAGAAGATATGCGCATCATCCTGCGTGAAACCACGTACACGCATCAGGCCATGCAGAGAACCTGATGGCTCATTACGATGACAGCTACCGAACTCCGCCATACGTAATGGCAAATCACGGTAAGATTTCAGGCCCTGATTGAAGATCTGAACATGTCCCGGACAGTTCATCGGCTTAATCGCGTATTCACGGTTTTCTGATGAAGTGGTGAACATGGCATCGGCATATTTATCCCAATGACCTGAACGTTCCCACAACACGCGATCCATCATGAATGGACCTTTTACTTCTTCATAATCATATTCACGCAGTTTCTGGCGAATAAAGGTTTCCAGCTCACGGAAAATAATCCAGCCATCGTTATGCCAGAACACCATACCTGGTGCTTCTTCCTGCATATGATACAGATCGAGCTGTTTACCGATTTTACGGTGATCGCGTTTTGCTGCTTCTTCCAAACGTTGCAGATAAGCATTCAGCTGTTTCTTGTCAGCCCAGGCGGTGCCATAGATACGCTGCAGCATTTTGTTTTTTGCATCACCACGCCAGTATGCACCGGAGGTTTTCTGCAATTTGAAGTGGTGGCAGAAACGCATATTCGGAACATGCGGACCACGGCACATATCAATATATTCTTCATGGTGGTACAAACCGGGTTTGTCATCACGGGCAATATTTTCATCCAGAATGGCAACCTTGTAGGTTTCACCACGGGATTCAAATACATCGCGGGCTTCCTGCCAGCTCACTGTTTTTTTAACGACGGCATAGTCTTTCTGTGCCAGTTCCAACATCCGCGCTTCCAGCGCCTGAATGTCTTCTTCTGTCAGCATCTGATCCAGATCTACATCGTAGTAAAAGCCGTTATCAATAACTGGTCCGATAGCCATTTTGGTCTGTGGCCACAGTTGTTTGATTGCGTGACCCAGCAAATGCGCACAGGAGTGGCGCAGAATTTCCAGACCTTCCTGATCTTTGGCTGTGATAATAGAAAGCGTGGCGTCAGTTTCGATGAGTTCACACGCATCAACTAATTCACCATTAACGCGACCAGCGATACAGGCTTTAGCTAAACCAGCACCGATGCTTGCAGCAACGTCTAATACAGAAACAGCATTTTCAAACTGACGCTGGCTACCATCGGGAAGTGTAATTACAGGCATGATTTATCCTTACAGTGGTGACACACACCAAGTGTCACTTGTTGATATTGAGGTAATGTTGAAAGGCAATGTCCGCTACATTCGGACATGTCGCGCAAAAGTCTAATGAAATGTGGTGGCTGGTGCAAACAGAGATGATACTTTTGACGCTAAAAATAAAGGCAGCCGAGGCTGCCTTTATTCACATTATCCGGAGATTAAGCGCGGATGAAGTCCAAGTGAACTACTTTCGGCTTAACTGGATGACGTTGAACAGCAGCTACTTTAGCTTTAACTTCTTTACCATCAACAACCAGAGTCAGAACTTCGCTGTAGAAAGCCTGTTCTTGCTGAGCAGTGATAACTTTGTTGTGGTCCAGAACCAGAGAAACGGCTTCCTGACCTGCACCGTACAGGATTGCAGGAACTTGTTCAGCGCGACGCAGGCGGCGGCTCGCACCTTTCCCCAGGTCTGCACGAACTTCAGCTTGGAATGTAAAAGACATAATAATCTCACTTCTTAATTAATGAATGTATGGCACCAAATGCGACCCTTCGATACCTCTTTAATAGCGGCGCGGATACTATCATCCATTCGTAATGGCAACAAGTAAAAAACTTACCACCAACCCAGCCAGTTCTGGCCGATAACAGCACCCCAGACTACAGCATTAAGCACAAGCGTGATAAATACGGCAGCCGAACCCATGTCTTTCGCTCTGCCGGAAAGATCGTGCATTTCACCACCGAATCGATCGACAACTGCTTCCACTGCGGAATTCAGGATCTCAACAATGACGATCAGCCATGCCAGCACTAACAAAAGTAGTTGTTGAGTCAGGCCGGAACCAACGATAAATGCTGCCGGTGTCAGTAATAACATCAGGATCACTTCCTGGCGGAATGCCGCTTCATGCCTCCACGCAGCCTTGATGCCCTGCATGCTGTAAATGCCGGCTTTATATACACGATACAGGCCTTTGTTACCCGGTTTCACATCAACTTCCTCTTCTGACTGGCGTCGTCACTGACTTGCCACGGAATAAATAGTGTCTGGCCTTCTGCCTGACTACGGATTGTTTTAAGACGGAAAACCTTTTCTATCAGATGTTCATCAAGCTGATTAGCACTGTCTGAAAAAACCAGTTTTCCTTGCTGTAAACACCAGATGACATCGCAGTGCGCCACTGCCAGATTAAAATCATGGATTGATGTCACTATTGTGAGCCCTTGCTGTATAAGTTCATTCAGCAAGGTTAATAGCGTGATCTGATGATGCCAGTCCAGCCCGGCTAATGGTTCATCCAGCAGTAACAGACGTGCTTGCGGATTTAACCCTGGCCAGACCTGAAGCAGGGTTTTTGCCAGCAGGATCCGCTGTTGTTCCCCGCCTGATAACTGACTGAAATCCCGGTTCAGGTAATCCATCAATTCCAACCGGGAACAAACCTGTTCTATTGCTGATTTTATAGTTGCTTCATTAAGGTTTAAGGGTGCGGAACCTAGTGCAATAACCTGATGACAAGCGATGGGCAATAGCTGTGCCGTACGTTGTGGCAACATGGCTCTTTTAACTGCAGCCTGTTGCATAGACCACTGTCTGATATCCTGCTGATCCAGCAGCAACTGGCCTTGAGATGAAATAAGTCCTGCTACAGCAAGTAATAAGCTGGATTTACCACTGCCATTCGGCCCAAGCAGCGCAATATGTTGCCCCGCAGAGGCAGTGACAGTCAGAGGCCCGACGCGATGCGTAACAGCAAAATCAACCAGCGAGAGCATGACGACGCACCAATAACCAGATGAAAACAGGAGCACCAATAGTAGCAGTTACCACCCCTACCGGTAATTCGCCGGCACTGACTACAGAGCGGGATAATACATCGGCAATTAACAACAGCAGACTACCGGCTAATACCGATGCCGGAATAGTAAAGGCGGGGCCATCTTTACCTGCCAGGCGCAATAAATGCGGCACAACCAGCCCGATAAAGCCGATCACGCCGGCTAAAGCGACACACATGCCACTGATAAAACAAACTGCCCATACCAGTTTCCGCTGCGTTTTTTGCAAATCCAGCCCCATCAGTTGCGCCTGATAGGTTCCTAATTGCAGCAGTGCCAGCTTGCGGTGCTGACAAGCCAGCCAGCCACAAACAATAATGAATGGCAACCACCAGTAAGCCGGATGGATCTGACCATAGGCAAGGCTACCCATCATCCAGAACATAATTTCCCGCAACGCCTGATCATCAGAAAAATACAGCAGCCATGTCGTCAGTGCATTACTGGCGATGCCAATCGCTACGCCCAGTAACAGTAACCGACTTCCCCCTATTTGCCCGCGATGTGACAAACGGAGCAGCAGCAAGGTCACTAATAAAGCACCGGCAAACGCTGACACACTGACACCCCATGGCGGAATAACAATACCTGACTGGTGTCCGGCGAAAATAAGCAACACAGCAAGCAGACTGGCACCACTGGAAATACCAATCAGACCAGGCTCCGCAACAGGGTTATGCAGCAATATCTGTAATACAGCGCCACAAAGCGCCAGACCACCGCCAACAGCAATAGCCAGAAAGGTACGGGGCAAGCGCAATTGCCAGATCACTTGCAGTTGCGTTTCAGACAGTCCGTGCCACCAATCAGTGAACGCGATCTGATAACTTCCGAGTGACAGACTAATGATAGTCATGAGTAATAAACAGGCCAGCAAGGCGGTCAGCCAAATCTGACGCTGCCAGCGCTGTTTATGCCAGATGGTTTGCAATGACACGGAGCAGGATCCAATTCAGCTTAGTGTAAGATTAAGAATTGTATCACTCTGATTCTTATCCGCGAACTTGTGATTCCTGCAAAGTCTGAGATCCGATAAATCTATCAATCCGTTCCGGGTGTTGTTTTTTGTCCGGTGAAATCGGGTACGTATCTGGCAACGATCCTCTTCATTCTGCTTTTTTCAGGATTAATGAATAAGGTTGCATTATTTTCGATAAAAAATGCAAAACCTCTTTTCCTGTAATCTATGCTTGCATTTTTTGTCAGGCGCGGTATTTTGTAAGTCATTGGGACACTAAAGAAACAATATCAGCCACTATGACCTTACTGAAGACTGTGCATCACCACCATCGCCATCATCCGGACTAGTCTTTCAGGAGGATTGCTGCTGGAAGACACAAACGTGACTTCCAAGTGGTTCCCAAGCCAATCACTAAACCCTCGGAAGCCACTACTTCCGAGGGTTTTTTCATTTACAAGGATATAACTATGGATAGCAAACGTCTGCGCATCGCGATGCAGAAATCAGGTCGCCTGAGTCAGGATTCTCAAGAACTGCTGAAAAGCTGTGGTTTTAAAATCAATCTGCGTGAAGATCGCTTGATCGCGCATGTTGAAAATATGCCAATCGATATTCTGCGTGTTCGTGATGATGATATTCCTGGCCTGGTAATGGACAAGGTTGTCGACCTGGGAATTGTAGGTGAAAACGTACTTGAAGAAACGATGCTGGAGCGCCAGTCTCAGGGACTGCCAACTGCCTACAAAAAGCTGAAAGATCTGGATTACGGCGGATGTCGTCTTTCTCTGGCTATTCCTCGCGAAGAAGAATGGACCGGTGTTGCTGCACTGCAAGGCAAGAAAATTGCCACTACCTACCCTCACCTGCTGAAACGCTTCCTGGCTGAACAGGGCGTTACCTTTAAGCCAGTATTACTGACTGGTTCAGTAGAAGTAGCTCCGCGTGCAGGTCTGGCTGAAGCTATCTGTGATTTGGTGTCTTCTGGTGCGACTCTGGAAGCCAACGGTCTGAAAGAGGTTCAGGTCATCTACCGCTCTAAAGCGTCCTTGATTCAGGCTGATACAGAACTGTATCCGGAAAAACAGAAGCTGGTCGATCGTCTGATGCCGCGTCTGGAAGGCATGCTGCAGGCTCGTGAAAGCAAGTACATCATGATGCACGCACCAAAAGATAAACTGGCTGAAATTACCGCTTTGTTGCCTGGTGCCGAGAACCCGACTGTTATGCCACTGGCCAGCGACAGTACCCATGTTGCAATGCATGTTGTTGCTACAGAAACCCTGTTCTGGGAAACCATGGAAAAACTGAAAGCGCTGGGTGCCAGCTCTATTCTGGTCCTGCCAATCGAAAAAATGATGATGTAACGGGAGCAGAATATGCAGATCGTTCAGTGGGCAAATCTGGATACGGAACAGCGTCGCGAGACGCTGACCCGTCCGGCCATGAGTAATTCAGCGGAAATCACGAACATTGTCAGCAACATCGTGAACCGTATTCGTACTGAAGGTGATAGCGCTCTGCGTGAGTTCACCACTAAATTCGATAAAGTCAGCGATGGTGATTTACGTCTAAGCGATGCAGCCATTAAAGCCGCTTGTGAACGTACCAGTCCGGAACTGAAAGCTGCGATTCAGCATGCTTACCGCAATGTCGCTACCTTTCACCAGGCTCAGAAATCAGCGCCATTATCTTTAGATACTCAGGCTGGTGTCCGTTGTGAATTGCACTATCAGCCAATTAACCGGGTTGGTTTGTATGTTCCGGGCGGTAGTGCGCCTCTGGTTTCTACTGTGTTAATGCTGGCAATTCCGGCGAAAATTGCTGAATGTCGCAAAGTGATCCTCTGCTCACCACCGCCAATTGCTGATGAAATCATTTATGCAGCAACGCTGTGTGGCGTCAGTGAAATCTACACCATGGGTGGTGCGCAAGCGATTGCCGCAATGGCGTATGGCACTGAGTCAGTATCGAAAGTTGATAAAATTTTTGGCCCGGGAAACTCTTGGGTAACAGAAGCAAAACGTCAGGTCAGCATGGATTTCCGTGGCGCCGCCATTGATATGCCAGCAGGTCCTTCCGAAGTATTGGTCATTGCTGATGACACAGCCAATGCCGCTTTTGTTGCTTCTGACTTGTTGTCTCAGGCTGAACACGGCCCGGATTCTCAGGTTGTTCTGGTCACACCATCGGTTGAATTCGCTACTCAGGTAGATGCCGAACTGGAAAAACAGCTGGCAGAATTGAGTCGCGCGGAGATTGCCCGTAAAGCATTAGAAAGCAGCCGTTCTATCATCTGTACCGATCTGGAAGAAGCCTGTGCCATTTCTAATGAATATGCACCGGAACACTTAATTGTGCAGACCATTGAACCGCGCGCTTTACTGAGCCAGCTGGAAAATGCCGGTTCGATCTTCCTTGGCAACTGGACCCCGGAATCGGTCGGTGATTATGCCAGTGGAACCAACCACACGCTGCCAACTTATGGTTATGCAAAAACTGCATCAAGCCTTGGTTTGGCCGATTATCAGCGCCGTTATACCGTGCAGGAACTGAGCGTTGAAGGTTTGACTGGTTTGGCGACTACCGTCACTACGATGGCTGATGCCGAAGGTCTGACTGCGCACAAACGTGCCGTTACTATTCGTATGGACAGCATTAACAGCCAGGAGGCGAAATAATGAGTCTGACTAAACTGGCCTGTCAGCGTGTACAGGATCTGACCCCTTATCTTTCCGCTCGTCGTATCGGCGGTAAGGGTCATGTTTTCCTGAACGCGAACGAAGCGCCGAAAAGTGAACAATACACCCTAGATAGCAGCCGCCTGAATCGTTATCCGGAATGTCAGCCCCCACAGGTTATTGAATCGTATGCAGCCTATGCGGGTGTGCAGCCAGAACAAGTGCTGGTCAGCCGTGGTTCTGATGAAGCGATCGAATTACTGGTACGCACCTTCTGTGAGCCGGGAAAAGAAGAAATCCTGATCTGCCCACCCACTTATGGCATGTACTCCATCAGCGCGGAAACCTGTGGTGTTGGCATCCGTACTGTTGCGCCGTTACCTGATTTTCAACCAAATGTTCCGGCGATTCTGGAACAGCTGGACGGTGTTAAGGTTATTTTCTTCTGCTCACCAAATAACCCAACTGGTACGGTACTGGATCGAGAAAAACTGATCACAGTGCTGAATGCGACTCAGGACAAAGCCATTGTTGTGGTCGATGAAGCCTATATCGAGTTCTGCCCGCAGTTCAGCATGATCGACCTGATCAACGATTACCCAAATCTCGTGATCACACGTACCTTATCCAAAGGTTTCGCTCTGGCTGGTCTGCGTTGTGGTTTCACTATTGCAAATCCGGAAGTGATCGGACTGCTGCTGAAAGTCATCGCCCCTTACCCGATTGCAGAACCTGTGGCTCAGATCGCGGCACAGGCGTTAAGCCCTTCCGGCCTGGAAACTATGCGTCAGCGTATTCAGTGGCTGAATGGACTGAAGCAGAAATTCAAAGCCGACATCGCAGCATTGCCATGTGTTAAAGACATCTATGACGATAACGGGAACTTTGTGCTGATCCGTTTCACTGACAGTGCAAAAGTGTTTGCCGCCATGGTCGAACAAGGCATTATTTTGCGTGATTTCGCTAATAAGCCGATGCTGGACAATTCCGTGCGTGTCACTATCGGTGACGAAGCAGAAATGCAGGCGGTATTAGCCGTGCTGCAATCATTGGCCTGACAGGGAGAACGCCGTGAGCCAAAAACAAAAATTTCTCTTCATTGACCGCGACGGTACTTTGATTGAAGAGCCTGTGATTGATAAGCAGGTTGATAGTCTGGATAAACTGCGTTTTGAACCGATGGTTATTCCGGCACTGCGTGATTTGCAGGCCGCGGGTTATGTTTTAGTGATGGTGACCAATCAGGATGGCCTTGGCACTGACAGCCTGCCACTGGAAAACTTCCAGCCGCCACAAGACCTGATGATGCATATCTTTGAATCGCAGGGTGTGACCTGGGAAGCTGTGCTGATTTGCCCGCACTTCCCGCATGATGACTGTACCTGCCGTAAACCGAAACTGGGTATTGTGAAAGACTACATGCACTCTGGTCGCATTGATCACGCAAACTCCTATGTGATCGGCGATCGCATCACTGATATGCAGCTGGCAGAAAACATGGGTATCCACGGAATTCGTTATAATCCGGAGACCTGCAACTGGAACCAAATCCGTGACATGCTGCTGAACAAAGGCCGCAAAGCTCATGTGATCAGAAATACCAAGGAAACACAGATCAGCGTTGATGTGGATCTGGATAAATCCGGTGGAAATCAAATCTCTACCGGTATTGGCTTCTTTGATCACATGCTGGATCAGATTGCAACGCATGCCGGTTTCAGCCTGCAACTGAATGTTCAGGGTGACCTGCATATCGATGATCACCACACGGTAGAAGATACCGCTATTGCGCTGGGTGAAGCTCTGAAAAAAGCCCTCGGTAATAAGCGCGGTGTTGGTCGTTTCGGTTTCCTTTTGCCAATGGATGAATGCCTGGCTCAGGTTGCTATTGACCTTTCTGGCCGTCCATTCCTGGTATTTGAAGCCAACTTTGGCCGTGAACAGCTTGGTGAATTCAATACCGAAATGGTTGAGCATTTCTTCCGTTCTCTGACTGATTCAATGGCTATTACACTGAATCTGTCGGTGACCGAAGGTAATACGCATCATCAGGTAGAAGCGCTGTTTAAAGGTTTTGGCCGCGCATTGCGTCAGGCCATTAAGGTAGAAGGCACCGAGTTGCCATCATCCAAAGGTGTTCTGTAAGGGGTTCAGCATGAAACTGACGATTATTGACACCGGTTGTGCCAACCTTTCTTCGGTAAAAATGGCCATTCAGCGTTTAGGCGTTGAACCGATTGTCAGCTGTGATGCAGCTGACATCAAATCTGCCGATAAGCTGATTCTTCCTGGTGTGGGTACAGCTAAAGCTGCAATGCGCAATCTGCAGGAACGTAATCTGGTTGACCTTATCCGTGAAGCGAAACAGCCACTGCTGGGTTTCTGTCTGGGTATGCAAATGCTGGCGCAGGCGTCTGAAGAGAGCATGGATGGCGAAGCGGATATTCAATGTCTGGGCATCATTCCCGGCAAAGTGAAACTGATGCACGTCGGTGATTTGCGCCTGCCTCACATGGGCTGGAACCAGATTGAACATGATGGCACTCACCCACTGTTCAAAGGTATTCCTTCCGGCAGCTATTTCTACTTTGTGCATTCATACGCGCTGGAAGTCACCGAAGCTACGTTGGCTCGTTGTGATTATGGTTCGCCATTCAGTGCCGTTGTTGGTAAAGACAACTTTTTCGGTGCGCAATTCCATCCGGAACGTTCCGGTAAACTGGGTGCGCAACTGATCCGTAACTTCCTGGAGATGTGATGATTATTCCGGCTATTGATTTAATCGACGGTAAAGTGGTTCGCCTCTATCAGGGAGACTACGATCAGAAAACTGAATACTCAGCCGACCCGCAAGGTCGCTTTGATGACTATGTGGCGCAAGGCGCTACTCAGTTGCATCTGGTTGATCTTGATGGTGCTAAAGACAGCACCAAACGTCAGCTGACTGTGATTCGTAAATTGCTGGCTAACACTAAAGCACCGGTACAGATCGGTGGTGGTGTGCGTACTGAGCAGGACGTCAAAGACCTGCTGGATGCGGGCGCTAACCGCGTGGTGATTGGCTCTACAGCAGTGAAAGATCCGGTTACTGTTGCAGGCTGGGTTGAGAAATACGGTGCAGACAAGATTGTGCTGGCACTGGATGTAAATATTGATGCACAAGGCCAGCGTAAAATTGCTGTAGCTGGCTGGCAGGAAGACAGTGGCGTTACTATCGAAGCCCTGCTGGCACATTATCTGCCGGTTGGTCTGAAACATGTGCTGTGCACCGATATTTCCCGCGATGGTACGCTGCAAGGCAGCAACGTTGCGCTGTATCGTGATTTGGCGGCTCAATTCCCGCAGATCGAATGGCAGGCTTCCGGTGGTATCGGTGGTATTGCTGATATCGAAGCGTTGAATGGTTCTGGTGTTTCCGGCGTGATCCTCGGTCGTTCACTGCTGGAAGGCAAATTCACCGTGAAGGAGGCTATCGCATGCTGGCAAGACGCATAATTCCCTGTCTTGACGTAAAAGACGGTGTGGTAGTTAAAGGCATTCAGTTCCGTAATCACGAAGTGATGGGCGATATCGTTCCGCTGGCAAAACGCTATGCCGATGAAGGCGCTGACGAGCTGGTATTCTATGATATCACCGCCTCTTCCGACGCCCGTGTCGTTGATAAAAGCTGGGTCAGCCGTGTCGCCGAAGTGATCGATATTCCGTTCTGCGTGGCAGGCGGAATTAAATCTGTCGAAGATGCAAAACGCATTCTGGAGTTCGGTGCTGATAAAGTATCCATCAACTCCCCTGCGCTGGAAAATCCGGCGCTGATCACTGAACTGGCAGACCGCTTTGGTGTGCAGTGTATCGTAGTAGGCATCGACTCCTATTTTGATGCTGCAACCGGTCAGTATCAGGTAAAACAATATACTGGTGATGAGAATCGTACCCGTATTACCAAATGGACTACACCGGATTGGGTTGTGGAAGTGCAGAAACGCGGTGCCGGTGAAATCGTGCTGAATATGATGAACCAGGATGGTGTGCGTCAGGGTTATGACTTAACTCAGCTCAAGTTAATCCGTGATCTCTGTAAAGTTCCATTGATCGCCTCAGGTGGTGCCGGAGAAATGGTACACTTCCGTGATGCGTTCCAGATTGCTGATGTCGATGGTGCTCTGGCTGCTTCCGTATTTCATAAGGGCATTATTCCGATCCCTGAATTAAAAGCTTATCTGCGTAACGAAGGAGTGCAGATCCGTGACTGATTTAATTACTGTTGACCCTGATCGTCTGGATTGGGAAAAAACTGACGGCATGATCCCGGCGATTGTGCAGAATGTGCATACTGGTCAGGTTCTGATGCAGGGTTATATGACCCGTGAAGCACTGGACAAAACGATTGAAACCGGTCATGTGACCTTCTTCAGTCGCAGCAAAGGCCGTTTATGGACCAAAGGTGAAACCTCTGGCCACGTTCTGCAACTGCGCGCGATCACGACCGACTGTGATAACGACAGCCTGCTGGTTGCTGCTGATCCAATCGGCCCGACCTGTCACCGTGGCTGCCCATCCTGCTTTGATGAGCACCCTGCTCTGCCATTGGGCTTTTTAGCTGAACTGGAACAGATCCTGGCTGGTCGTAAAAATGCCGATCCGGAATCCAGCTACACTGCGCGTCTGTATGCCAAAGGCACTAAACGCATTGCTCAGAAAGTGGGTGAAGAAGGTGTGGAAGTCGCACTGGCTGCCATGGCAAAAGATCGTGAGGAATTGATCAACGAATCAGCTGATCTGTTGTATCACTTGACCGTTCTGCTGCAAAACGAAGGTCTGCAACTGGCTGACGTAGTACAGTGTCTGCAGGAACGTCATAAGTAAGCTGAATCTGAAACAGAACAGAAATCTACCGGATTTTCTGTTCTGTTTTTTCTTCCCCTCGCAATTCCCTCTCTTTACAAGCCAGCATTTGCTACAGAATAAATGTATGTAGCAAACAGTTATTCCAGCCGGGTTTATACTTAACTATATGCGATGCATCTAACCCTTATGTCGTTATTGTATGAACAGAATACTTTTGATCGAAGACGGCCAGATAATTTCCCGAAAACTCAGTTCAGCTGTTAGTAAAGAACTGGCTATTGAAGTAGATAGTGCTGATTCACTGGCAGAAGTAAAAGCCCGGTTAGCTGTAAATCATGACTATTTTGCAGTGCTGGTTGGCCAATCTATTCCTGATGCTCCGGATAACGAAGCGTTGGATGAACTAATGCAATTGCATATTCCTGTCGTAGTTATAACAGCCAGTTTCAGCGAAAAAACACGGATTAACCTACTCGAACGAGACCTCACTAATTATATTGTCAATGATTCAAAACACTCATTCAGCCATCTCATCAATCTGTTGCGACGCATCTACCTGAATCAGTTCATTTCGGTACTGGTTGTTGAAGACATTTTTACTGACATGCAGTTTGTTACCAGACAACTCAGGAAATGGCTTCTGAATGTGCATGAAGCAAAAAATGGCATTGAGGCGCTGAATATTCTGGAACGACATCCTGAAATAAAAATGGTGCTGACCGATTATCATGTGCCTGAAATGAATGGTGTGGAGCTGATAAAAGCGTTACGGGAAAAACACGATAAGGAAAGTTTAGCCATCATTGGTGTTTCAGCCATCGATGAAAAATCAATTTCTGCCAGTTTTATCAAATACGGTGCCAACGACGTTCTGATCAAACCATTCTCACCGGAAGAACTTCAGTGCAGGATAAACCATAATCTGGAAATGCTGGAACTACAGACAAACTTGCGTGATGTGACCTATCGCGATCATTTGACTCAATTATTTAATCGTCGATATCTTTTTGAAAAAGTTGAAAAACAGTTCCGGTCTGCCAAATCATCCGGACAGTCCATTACCATGGGCGTTATGGATATTGACCACTTCAAACGTATCAATGATTCATATGGTCACCATTCAGGCGATGCTGTCTTGCAGGCTGTATCAGCCTTATTTGCTCAGCGGTTCCCGGATTGCATTACCTTCCGTTTAGGTGGTGAAGAGTTCGGATTGATCTTATTTAATACCCCGTTTGAGATTGCTCTGTCACGGATTGAACAATTCCGGCATGACCTGAAGGGCACGCCGATGGATTTGGGGCATCCGGTTTATATCACCGCCAGCTTTGGGGTTACTGACGAGCTGACCGAACAGCTGGAGGAAATGCTTCAGGCAGCTGATCGGTTGCTCTATCTGGCTAAACAACAGGGCCGGGATCAGATTTGTACTAACTGCGAATAGGCGCTGTTATCCGGCTTTCCCCTATCGTGCATTTACCTTTGAGATAAATTCGGAGAACCGCTGGAGGAAAGGATACTATATTGAACATAATATTTGTGACAATGAAATAAGATAAAACGCAACGCCTCTTCCCTCTATCCCTTGCCTGCAGAAGATTGCATGCATCCTGTATTGCCATTCTTAGAATAGAAGCGCAAAATTAGTTGCATAGGCAATTAATGCCTAATCAATTATTGTGAGGTCAATTAATGTCTAAGCAAGAATCAGGAAAGATGGAACCTTTGGCGGAAAGCCTTGGTTTCCTGTTAGGGCACACTAACCTGTTGAAAGATCGCTTATTAGATAAACATCTGGAACCGGAAGACATTACCGCTGGTCAGGCTAAAGCATTATTTAATATCTACCGTTTTAATAAAAACCGTCCCAGCGATATTGGTAAATCACTGGGAGTAGATAACAGCGCCATAACCAGAATGCTGGACCGACTGGAAAAGAAAGAACTGATTTGTCGCTATCCTGCACCTGAAGATCGCCGTGCTCAGCTAATAGGATTAACCGATAAAGGGTATGAAACGATTGATCGGGCCCGGCCATTAGCAATCGACGCCATTGACGAATTAACCCATGCCCTGACAGAGGAAGAGAAATCTCAGCTGAAACATTGTCTGAGAAAAATCCTGGCCTCCTCGGGTTGTGCCTTCGCTAAAGAACACTATTCAGTGCCTGATCCATCTGAGCCGCAGGAATAAGACATGCGCAGATATTTTCTTTTATCTTCATTAACACTGGTGATTTTATTATCCGGTTGCGCTTCTCCGGACGATATTCGTCCGCAAAATACCTTATCTGGCAATGATGTACTGACTCACAGCAAAAGTCTGACTACGGATGCGCTGTCATCAGCAAACTGGCCTCAACAGGACTGGTGGCAAGATTTTGGTGATCAGAATCTGAATGCTCTGATTGCCGAATCATTGAAAAACAGCCCCGACATGCAATTGGCTTCAGCCAGACTGAATCAGGCAAATGCGCAGGTTGCTGCAGCGGACAGTCAGTTTGATCCAACTTTAAGCGCTGATACAAATATGAGTCGGGCGCGTTTTTCCCGTATGGAAGATCCGCTGGGAGAAGGTAATCGCTACTCCACCAGCCGCTCATTCGGATTAACGTTTAACTACAATTTCGACTTGTGGGGTGGTAAGCGTGCCGCATGGGAAGCCAGCGTCAATAACCAGAAAGCCGCGGAAATTGATCAACAGACCGCCAGGATCGCACTTTCAACCGGCATTACCCAGACCTATATTCAGTTAGCTAATGCTTACGCGTTAGAAGATCTGGCACAGAAGGATTTCGACCGGAATCAGCATATTGTTGAAATTACTGATCGTTTATTTAAAAACGGACTGACATCTGAAGATCGCCTGTATGCAGCGCAAAGTGGTGCAGCAAGTGCAAAACAGGGTTTGAAACAGCGATCTTTAGTTGTCGCTCAGCTTAAGAACGCATTAGCGGCACTTGTCGGAACCGGACCGGACAGAGCGTTGAGCATTGCCCGCCCTGACGTATCAGTTCAGGCTGATTTTCATCTTCCGACAGATTTACCGGCATCATTAATCAGTCACCGCCCCGACATTACTGCTGCCCGCTGGCGTGTAGAAGCCACCAGCAAACAGATTGATGTCGCTAAAACCCGCTTTTATCCGGACTTCAACCTGACTGCGATGGCCGGATTCAAATCAGTATTAGGTGATGCGGTATTTGAGGATGTCAGCCGTTCATGGCATGTAACACCTGCTGTTTCTCTGCCGATTTTCACATCGGATTTGAAAGCAAATCTGCTGTCAAAAACGGCTGATTACGATGCTGCCGTAGCCCAATACAACCAGACGCTGATCACCGCATTAAATGAAGTCAGCGATAACGTACTGGCATTGAAGTCTTTCGAACAGCAACTGATTGATGCCAGAGAAAGTATGGAACTGGCAGAGAAAAGTTATCAAATCACCGAGAAAAGATATCAGGCAGGAATGGGCAGTCAGCTGGAAGTACTGATGGCTGAACAGCAATTACTGCAGGCTGAGTCCGCGTTTACTGCGCTGAAAAATCAGCAGCAGGAATCCCAAATCCAGTTGATTAAATCTTTAGGTGGCGGCTTTTTAGCTTCTCAGCCACCAGCAACCGTTAAAGATGCTCAGAACAGTTAGTCTTTTTAGAGGTTTTTTATGAGTCAGACTAAAATAGAAAAAAATATGTCATTACATGCCGGACAACGTAAAAAGAGCCTGATGATTTTCGCGGCGCTGTTGCTGACTGCAGGCGCCGGTTCTGCATTCTGGTATTTCAACTACGGCACAGGTTCTGAATTTACTGATGATGCGTATGTGAATGGCAATCTGGTGCAGATTACGCCGGAAATCGTCGGTACGGTCACCAGTATTGCCGCCGATGACGGTGATTATGTAGTTAAAGGTCAGGAGCTGGTGCGTTTTGATAACAGCGACGCGGATATTGCCTTTGATACCGCGGAAGCTAATTTAGCGCAGGCCGTTCGTCAGGTCCGTTCTATGTTTAATAACACCGAACAGGCCAAAGCGGTTGTCGCTGAACAGAAAATTGCCCTGCGTAAAGCAGAAACTGACCTTTCCCGCCGTAAGAACATGGTGAAAGCTGGCGGTTTATCGCAGGAAGAACTGAGCCATGCACAAGATATGGTGAATTCTGCGGAAAAAGCGCTGGCAGTTGCAGAACAGTCAATGAAAGCGCAGGAAGCTTTAATTGCTAATACCAGAGTCAGCACACATCCTTTGGTAAAAAATGCGGTTGCTCAACTGCGTCAGGCTTATCTGGCGAAACAGCGGACCGCATTGATCGCGCCAGTCTCCGGTTATATTGCCCGTCGTAATGTGCAGGTTGGTCAGCGAGTTAATCCCGGCTCAGCGTTGATGGCCGTGATCCCGCTGGATCAGGTCTGGGTGGATGCCAATTTCAAAGAAACTCAGCTGACAGGTATGCGTATTGGTCAGCCCGCCACAATCACGGCTGATCTGTACGGCGACGAGGTGGAGTATCACGGCACAGTAGAAAGTCTGGGGATTGGCACTGGCAGCGCGTTCTCTTTGTTACCAGCGCAAAACGCAACCGGTAACTGGATCAAAGTGGTTCAGCGTCTGCCGGTTCGTATTCAGCTGGATGCCGACGAGCTGAAAGCACATCCGTTACGTGTAGGTCTGTCGATGTTAGTGGATGTTGATACCGGTAATACGAAGGGTGAACTACTGTCACAGGCGTCACCCGCCAAACCGCGCTATCAGACTGATGTATATACCCGTCAACTGGATGGTGCTGACAGTATTATCGGTCAGATCATTGCCGCCAATGATGCGCAGTCATCTACTTTGTACGTTAAGAAATAACAGGTCGTTGGTATGAGTCAACAGCAAGGATTCCAGCCGGCGAATCTCGCGCTCTGTACGTTTGCGATTGCATTGGGTGTATTCATGCAGGTGCTGGACAGCACTATCGCGAACGTTTCATTGCCAACGATTGCCGGCAATATGGGCGTCAGCCTGAATCAGGGCACCTGGGTTATTACTTCATTTACGGTAAGTAATGCGATTGGTTTGCCTGTCACCGCCTGGCTGAGTCGCCGTATTGGTGAGGTGCACTTATATGCAGGCGCCCTGATTTTCTTTCTGATCACTTCGTTCTTATGCGGCATTGCGCAGTCCATGAATGAGTTGGTGGTATTCCGGGCGTTACAAGGTTTAGCTGCGGCTCCGCTGTTTCCGATGAGCCAGGTTCTGCTGATGTCTATCTTCCCCGCCGCAAAACGCAGTATGGCACTGGCGTTGCTGGGGATGGTTGCCGTCGTCGGCCCGATTGTCGGGCCTATTCTGGGTGGCTGGTTAACCTACGACTATAGCTGGCCGTGGATCTTCTTCATCAATATTCCGATTGGTATTTTTGCGGTGATGGTGGTGCTGTCTCAGTTGAAGGATCGTCCGCATAAACCAGTAAAGGCACCATTGGATTATGTCGGCTTTACCGCGCTGGTATTGGGTGTCGGCGTATTACAGATTGTGCTGGATAAAGGAAACGATCTGGACTGGTTCAGTGATCCGTGGATTATTGGCGGTTCAGTCTTCGCAGCGATCATGCTGGTGTTTCTGGTGATCTGGGAACTCACTGACGATCATCCGATTATTAACCTGCGCTTGTTCGCTAACCGTAACTTCCGTTTAGGTACGATTCTGCTAACGCTCGGTTTTTCCGGTTTCTTCAGTATTAACCTGATCCTGCCGCAGTGGTTACAAAGCCAGATGGGTTATACCTCGGTGTGGGCTGGTCTGGCCGCAGCACCGATGGGTATGATTCCGCTGTTTCTGACGCCGATCCTGGGCCGGTTCGGGCCGAAACTGGATATGCGTAAGTTAGCAGCACTTTCGTTTATGGTGATCAGTCTGAGCTGTTTTCTACGCTCAAATTTCACCACGGATGTCGATTTCCAGACTATTGCGCTCATTCAGCTGTTTATGGGAATCGGTATTTCGCTGTTCTTTATGCCGATGACCACCATTCTGCTGTCTGATTTATCCGGTCCGGCCATCGCGGATGCGGCGTCGCTATCCACGTTTATCCGTACGCTGGGTGCCAGTTTTGCTTCTTCCGTGACGACCTGGTTCTGGACTCACGATGCCAGTCTGCACCATTCGGTGTTAACGGAGCATATTAATCCGTATAACCCGCTGGCAGCGGAATTCAGTGGTGAGAACTCAACCAGTGCGCTGATGAGCATTAATAATACGATCAATCATCAGTCGTATATGCTTTCAACACTGGATCTGTTCAATATCCTGATGTGGTTGTTTGTGGTGCTGATCCCGTTTGTATTCCTGACTACCCGCCCCCGTGCGGCACATGCCAGTGGCGGCGCTGCCCATTAATTCAGCCCAGGTGGCTGTGTCGTTCTGTACGTTCAGGTAACGTCAGACTGGCCAGCCCCTGCACTATCTTGCACTCATCCACACCTTGCTGCTGATAGCATTGCTGACGCAGTGTTCTCAGTTGCCCCACCAGCATCGTCAGTTCGGATATCCGATCTTCAATATGATGGATATGTTCATCCAGAATTTCATTTACCGAATGACAACTCTCGGCATGAGAATCAACCAGCGAAATAAGCTGGCGGATCTCATCGTGCGACATATCGAAAGCCCGGCAATTACGGATAAACCGCAGCCGCTCTAAATGTACCGGCTCATAATCACGGTAATTACTCTCCGTACGCAGCGCTTCCGGCAATAACCCCGTTTTCTCATAAAAGCGGATTGTCTCTACCGGACAATTGGTCAGCTTGGCTAATTCACCGATTTTCATCTTTTTCTCCGTAGAAAACTTGACCCTGTAGTTACTATAGGGTGTTAAATGATAAAAGCTATCATTTATCTGTTAAATTGTGTGATCGGAGAAGTCGTATATGGGACAACCGGAATCCAGAAAAATCAGCAAGATCACTTCGCTGACGCCAGGAAAAAACAGTGCCATTCGCCGGGGAACACCACCAGCCTCTGTGTCTGAAACAAAACCTGCGCTTAAAATCAGTGGTATCGCCTGCGGATGCAGCTCTTGCGATACAGAAACACCAAAACAGGAATTGCCGGTTTCTGAACCAGAGCTCACCAGCGCTATCAGTTGTGGCTGTGATTCCTGCGATGACGAACAAAAAGAGCAAAAGGCAGACGCGTCACAGCCAGTGAACGTTGAAGCCATTAGCTGTAGCTGTGACTCATGTGGTAATTCCCAACTTCTCACGTCTAATCAGAAACTGGTATTAGCTGGTATTTTTGCCGTGGCTGCAGAAGCTGTCGACTGGTTCAGCTGGTCTGAGTGGCTGGCTGCGTTCTTTGCCTTGATCGCCGTTGCATTAAGCGGTGTGACAACCTACAAAAAAGGCTGGCAGGCATTATGCCGTTTTGACCCGAACATGCATGCACTGATGAGTATTGCCGTGACGGGTGCCTTTCTGATTGGCCAGTGGCCGGAAGCCGCTATGGTCATGGTGCTGTTTAATATTGCAGAGTTTCTGGAAAGTAAATCGCTGGAACGGGCCCGTAACGCGATTCAGGAACTGATGACACTGACGCCGGAACAGGCATTGGTACAACAATCGGATAATACATGGAAAGAACTGTATATAAATACAGTAGGAATCAATCGAATCATAAGAATCAAGCCCGGCGTGCGGATCCCGCTGGATGGAATTGTTATTCGCGGCAGTTCCAGCGTGGATCAGGCCCCTATCACCGGCGAAAGTCTGCCCGCTGACAAAAATGAAGGCGATGCGGTCTACGCCGGCACGATTAATCAGCAAGGATCATTCGATTACCGGGTCACCGCGACAACGCAAAATACCCTGCTCGCCCGGATTATTCATTCTGTGGAAGAAGCGCAGGGAAAACGGGCTCCTATCCAACGTCTGGTAGATCGTTTTGCCCGTATTTATACGCCGATCATTCTGACTATTGCGGTATTGGTTGCGCTAGTTCCGCCATTATTCTTTGCCGCACCCTGGTTTGATTGGCTTTATAAGGCGCTGGTGTTACTGGTTATTGGCTGCCCGTGTGCACTGGTGCTCTCTACACCGGTAGCGATAGTTACCGCACTGTCAGTTGCAGCGCGTCATGGCATTCTGATTAAAGGCGGTCATTACCTCGAACTGGGCCGTAAGCTGCAAGTGCTGGCGCTGGATAAAACCGGCACTATTACTACCGGAAAACCAGAACTAACGGATATGACTCCGCTGGCAGATACCGACAGCACTGAATGTCAGCGGATAGCGGTGGCGCTGGCTTCACATTCCGAACATCCGGTTTCCCGGGCGATTGTCCGCGCCTACCCACATACCGCAGACTTACCCGTTCAGACTATTACGTCATTAACCGGTGCGGGTATTCAGGGGGTGATCGCCGGAGAAACATTCTGCCTAATCAGCCCTAAAGCCTTTTCCGTTAATGACACCCTGACCGCGCAGGTAGCACAACAGATCAGTCAGTCCGAAGCGCAAGGGAAGACGGTTGTATTGTTAGTGAAAGCCGGCCCCCCTTTAGCGTTGTTTGCTGTCGCTGATACGATAAAAACCAGCAGCCAGCAGGCCATTACAGAATTACATCATCTGCATATTCAGACCGTAATGCTGACCGGTGATAACGCACATACCGCTACCCGGATTGCGACTCAGGCTGGTATTGATCAGGTTTACAGCAATCAGTTGCCGGAAGATAAGCTGAATCAGATAGACGCAATGAGCAAGCAGAAAGTCGTCGGCATGGTGGGTGACGGGATCAATGATGCGCCCGCGTTAGCACGTGCCAGTATCGGCTTTGCGATGGGTGGCATGGGGAGTGATACGGCGATCGAAACAGCCGATATTGCACTGATGGATGATGACTTGCGCAAAGTGCCGCTGTTTGTCCGGCTGTCACAGGCAACCTGGCGCAATATACTGCAAAACATTACTGTGGCACTTGGTATCAAGGCAGGATTTCTGCTGGCAACGCTGCTGGGGTTCGGTACGTTATGGATGGCTGTCTTTGCCGATATGGGAACAAGCCTGCTGGTGGTTGCGAATGCCTTGCGGTTACTGAAGTTTAAGTAGTTACAGATTAATGTTTATTTTGACCGATGCTTATCGTTTGGAATGACAGTTTCGTTTATTCTGAATTATGGGCATCCGGTCTTGAAGAGCGAATATATATGGATATTCAATACACAGTTAACAAACCCATTTCTGCAGCGCAGTTTATCGATTTATTAAAGGAAACCACACTGGGTGGTCGTCGCCCCATTGATAACCTTGATCGCATTCAGGGTATGCTTGATAACGCCGATCTGATTGTCACCGCCTGGATAGGCGAAAAACTGGTCGGCATCGCCCGTTCAGTGACTGATTTTAACTTCTGCTGTTATCTTTCCGATCTGGCGGTATCAGAAAACGTTCAGGCCAGTGGTATTGGCAAGGAGTTGATCCGCACAACTTTTCTTGAATTAAAAGAAGGCTGTACGCTTTACCTTGTCGCAGCGCCACAGGCAGTCAACTATTACCCGAAAATCGGCATGACACGGCATGAAAGTGCGTGGACACTGAACGATGTGGCTGCATTAAAATAAACAGGACTCACAGTCTGATCTGACTGTTTTGTTCATGAAGATGGGATGAGGAAGATCAGGAAAAACGGAACATTGCTGAGATGGGAAGCCAGTCAGCGCAGGGCTGACTGGAGGAATCATTGATCAATAATCCTTGGCGATATTCCAGAGCCTATCCAGCACTATGCATTTCATAAAAATCATTCAGTATTTTTTTATACGTCATGAGTTCATCCAACTCACATTGAGCTTCACTTATACTTCCTCTATCACCATCTAACAGATAATAAATACTACATTTTTCTGTTATCAGCTTATCTATAGACTTTCTATAATCCGAGAGATTAGTCTCTATAGATGAATCGATTTCAATGTTTTTTTTAATTATTTCATTAAGTTCTTCTTTCTGGGTCTGATACTCACCATTGATGCATTTCATTATCAAATCTGTTGTCCCATCACTACTTTTAGTACATTCTAAATAGCTATGACTATATTCTGATGACACAGATGAAAAACTTAACACCATTAAAAACAAAAATATATTCTTACTCATAAAAACCTCATTTAATATCAATTACATAATCTTTTTTAGCTAAATCTAGCAATCTTTCTTTTTCCGTTACCGCTCGAATTCTCAAACCACGCCACTGACTTGGCGAACTTCGAAATAATATTTCAACATTATCTATTTTATAGTTCTGAACTAATGTTACGATATCTATATCGTCTAACTGGTTAATGTCATAACCATTTAGGGCCCTAACTATCAGCTTGGTATTTTGCCCCATTTGAACGCTTGTTGACCAAACCATATCATGAATCGCAGCTCGATTATGGCGAATTTCAATCCCATTCTCTTTCAATATATTAATTTGCGATTTATATGTTGTCATTTTTATAAAGTTATGTTGATCTTCTCTAAATTCACTCGTGTGCTCATTTGCTATTTCTTTCCACATTAAATTGAATTGCTCTGAACATAACTCATAACCTTCAAATTTAGATTTAAATTTTGAATAATTAATATATTCCTGAAGTTTACCCATCCGAGAGGATAATTGATATATCCCGTATGAAGCACCTCCATGATCTCCTATCCCCGATGATATAATACCTGGCCCTCGTCCCCCTGATTCGAAAGATTCTGATGTTTTACCTAACGGCCAATATTCAACATTTTTCATGTAAAAAGTTAATAATAAAGGATGAAAATGCCACAGCTTTTGCGTTAACCCCTCAATCTGACTAACAAATTCACACTTCAAAAACCGGTCAATCTCAAACTGAATGGCGTTTTTATATTCTTCTTCCGTATTTTTGGCTTTAAACTCTTCAAACAACCTTTTCATGTTGTTCTGTGTTGTGCTGTGCCATTCGCTGGGGTGGCCGGCAATTATCTTATAAAGATCATTTCGCAGATCTTTATCCTGTTGCAGTGCATCCTTAATCTCTTGTCCGGTTAAAGTGCCATCACCCTGACCGTTCCGGTTGTTGATGCCATCAACCCGTTTAAAAATATCCTTAAACAGCGGGGATGGTATTTTCTCCGGATCGATATAGCCATCGGCATCATTGTTGTTTTCTTCCAGCGTGGTAAAACCGAGTTCCTTCCAGTCGTATTGCGTTACCAGCTTTACACCGTCTTCAATCTTTACGTGTGCAAAATCAACCGGGCCTGTCGCCGCTTCACCGGTGCGTATTCCTTTAATATTGTAGAAAACTGTACCGGCCGTATCTTTCACCTGAGTGCAGGTACTTTCTTCAAACACGTAATCGCGTGCAGTATTCAGAAGTTCATGAGGGTTAACAAATCCGCCATGGCCATCGCTGCTGTAGAGTTTGCTGCCTTTAGGTACTTTCAGATATTTTTTGCCGGTAGTAAGCCTGGCGTCATTATTCAGAAACTTATCTAATGCGGCTTTGTCATCGGTGGTGAACAGCTCTACATGCATTTGATATTTGGTTTTTGTGGTGCCTGCGCCGATGGGATCGGCAGGGCTTTCCCAGATACCCATAAACCCGATTGGATCACCGGCTTTGACAGAAAAATCACATTTCACGATGCGGTCAAACTCGGTGGGTTCAATTTTTTCCCAGCTCACCTGACTTTCATCGACAATCATCCAGCCTTCGTTCAATCGGGTGTTATGCGCAAAAGTTGCTGCATTGTCGATTTTGCACAGAGCAATTTTTAGCGTTTTACCATTGATCCGGGCTGATTTAACCTGAGCAGCATCGAATGTGACCGTTTGCTGCTCATTGAGTAATGCATCGTGCGGAGTCGTCCTCTTCTTACAGGCTTGTTCGGTACGATATACCTTCATCCGCTCTTTCGATTTACCGATGACTCTGGATTTCCAATAGCCGGGTAAAACCGGGGGGTTGGTAGTGATAAACGTTCCCGCAGGGAAACAGCCTGAGTAAAGATAAACCGAGGCCCCCACTGCAATGTTGTTATCAGAACCAGCCGCTTTGCTTGCTACCGTTCCCTGATGGTAGTCATAGTGACGACCTTGAATAGTTTCTTTTTTGGGCACTTGCTGTGTATTGAGCCGGATGGTGCTACCACTTTTTAGTGTGCCTATAACCCGCTGGATATTAGCGGTGTCACGCGCGTTGGTACTTTTCGTGATAGCGATAGTTTTTTCTGTATTCTCACTTTCTGCAGCATAAGTGTTGTAGTCGGCCAGATGCATATAGAAGCTGTAGAAAGTAAGCGGATTTACCGGGCTTTCATACTCGTGTTTGATTAGGCAGAAACCATTGCTGAATTTCAGATCCGTCGCAGGCAACGTGCTTTTGGCCTGCCATTTTTGGGTCGGGTAATGTTTATTCAGGCGGTAGGCGACCACGGTGCCATCCATCATGCAGCGGACAGGATATTTCTTCTTGTGATGAGCAAATTTTTCATTGGTGATGTGAATACCGCCGTGCCAGCAGTTGTTGGCTCCCAGGAGGTAATATCCGCCGGATTGCTGGCCTAAATCGGTCAGCAGCTTTTCCAGATCGCTGAATTCTTTACCCTCTTCGGTAACAAAAGGGGGTTTTACGGCAAGCGGAGGCTTCGCTGCCGGTGTGTTTGTTGCTGCCATTTTCCTGTGCTCTTCTAATTTATATTTATGAACATTGGCTACCGGAGTAGCAAATAACACGAAATTATAAACTTAAGAGCCACATATGAATACGACCCAGAAACTGTCAGTAATGACGGGAGTTTCCTGCAATTTGTGTCTGAATCCGGCACCTCTAACGGTACCGGATCGTTTATTCCCGGACATCAGAATTAGTTACTTTGCTTTCTCTTCCAGTGTTTCTTTCAGAAACGCGACGGTGGTTGCCCAGCCATCGTTTGCAGCTTTGAGATTGGCACCATTCATCCCATTCTGCTGGCGTAAAAATGCGTGTCCGGCACCCTCATAGATTTTTACCTCATAGCGTTTAGCCAGTCGTTTCATTTCTTCCTGAGTCGGTGGCACAGTATTGGTGACACGCGCATCATCACCGCCGTATAAGCCGAGAACCGGCGCTTTAACGGTGTTCAATGTTTCTGCTTTCGGTGATACGCCGTAATAGACGACAGATGCTCCCAACTCAGGTTGCTGAGTTGCCCAGTTAAATGCCACGCCCCAGCAGAAACCCACTACGCCGTATTTTTTACTTCCTGCCGGCTGGCTGGTTGCCCATGCAGCAGTAGCATCCAGCCGACGTTTCAGCTCTGCCGGATCAAGATTGCGAATTGCGGTGCGTACATCATCACCTTTGAATGATGGAGTTCCGGCTCCGCCCTCACCTTTACCGCTGAGGAAATCCGGAGCAATAACCAGAAAACCTTCCGCAGCCAGTTGATCGGCAGTGGCTCTGGCCCAATCGGTCAGACCAAAAATTTCGTGGATCAGAATGACCACTGGCGCTTTATCACTGCGTTCCGGATAGACCACCCAGGCATCGACTTTATCACCTTGCCCCGCATCGTATTTCACCCATTCGCCATGACGCGGCGAGGCCTTCAACGCAGTCATTGCTTCAGACTCTACAGGTGGAAGTTTCAGCGGTTGGGCATTAACCGATATCGCACAAAGAAATGTCAGGATAAGTGCTGATATGAACTGGCGCATGTGAAACCTCGCAGAATCGTGAATGAGAATCAGATTTATTATAGGTTATATCTGCGGGGATGCAGGTATCTTCCATCTCATGGATTTTTAAGATTACTTTTCAATTTGTTATATAGACTCCCCGAAAACAGCAGAAAATTGTATCAGTTGGAGAGAGTGTTTTGAGAGGTTATGTTGACTAGGTATTGGAATATTTGCGCACAATACTATTGTGCATTAAACTAACAACACAACGCACAATAGTATTGTGCAAAACACGGAACTTATGGCGATTGAATTCAAAGATAAATGGCTGGAAGATTTCTATGAAAACGATAGTCACCATCCGAAAATACCGAAAAATATTGAAAATGCACTTTTCAGAAAACTTCAGATACTGGACGCAGCAATAGAGGAAGCAGATTTGAGAATTCCTCCTGGCAACCAATTTGAACATTTGAGAGGAAAGCTGCAAGCTTGGTGCTCAATCCGTATAAATAGGCAATACCGGCTCATTTTCAGATGGATCGATGGTGTGGCTATAGATACCCACCTTGATCCTCATGTTTACTAAGGCGGAGATAACGATGAGAAATACAAAGCGCAGACCTTTCACTGTTGGTGAGATACTGGTAAGTGAGTTTCTCGAACCTATGAATATCGGCGTTGAAGAACTGGCTGATGCTATGGGTGTTCACCGGAATACGATTAGCCGCATTGTGCATGATAAAGGTAAACTCACCATACCTATCGCTTCAAAACTGGCTGCTGCGCTGGGTAATACACCGGAGTTCTGGCTGAATATTCAGCATGCAGTTGATATCTGGGATGTAAAAAACAGCACAGATACTACTGCAATCAGTCATGTGAAACACCTCTATGCACACAAAACACCGGTACGAGCCTGAACATAATCAGGCCGGTTTTACCCATCTTAACGAGCCATCAGTCAGCCGTTCTTTTTTCCAGAACGGTGCGCTGGTTTTGAGTTCATCAATCAAAAATTCGCAAGCCGCGAATGCCGCCTTACGGTGTGCACTGGCTACCAGGATCAGCACGATTTGATCGTTGATGGTCAGATCTCCTACCCGATGGATCAGCGTGCAGCCTTGGATTGGCCAGCGTACGTGAGCTTCTGCCACCAGCTTTTCCAGGCTTAACTGTGTCATTGCCGGATAATGTTCGAGGCGTAATCCGGTGACATCACTGTTCTGGTTAAAGTTACGCACTTTGCCGATAAAACTGACGATGGCGCCGGTTTCGGGATTGTCACTGAGACGGTCATATTCCACCGCCACGTCGAAGTCTTCTTGCTGGACGAGAATGCGATCAGTCATATCAGCCCCCTGTTACCGGTGGAAAAAAGGCAACTTCATCATCAGTGGATAATGGCGTATCCCACGGCACCAGACACTGATTCACCGCCACCAGCAACGCGGATTCCTGTAATGCTAAATGCCACTTATCGCCACGGGTTGCCAGTTGCTCACGTAAGACTTGAGCCGTCAAAAACGGTTCGGTGATGATTAGCTCATCAACCCCCACCAGCTCGCGGGTTTGTGCAAAAAATAAGACTTTCATCCATGACCTCTCTTTCACAAATTCAAATCGCTCAGTTTTTAGAGCTCAATTCTCAGCTGAAAAATCGCCGGACTTACCACCGGTTTTAGTCAGTAAACGCACCGATTCAATCACCATGTCTTTTTGCAATGCTTTACACATGTCATAGATAGTCAGCGCGGCAACTGATGCGGCGGTTAACGCCTCCATTTCCACCCCAGTTTTTCCGTTCAGTTTACACAGCGTCTCGATGCGCACCTGATTGCGTTCTGTATCAGCGGTTAAATCGACTTCTACCTTACTCAGTGCCAGCGGATGACATAACGGGATCAGATCCGAGGTCTTTTTCGCTGCCATGATGCCAGCGATACGGGCGGTCGCAAAAACATCGCCCTTATGATGATCACCCGCCATCACGATGCGCAGTGTATCGGCTGACATGGATACGATTGCTTCGGCACGCGCGGTGCGAGTGGTGATCTCTTTATCACTGACATCGACCATGTGCGCTTCGCCACTGCTGTTAATATGCGTCAGTTGGTTTCCAGTTAAACTCATAACGTTTCCTTAGCGACGCAGATGAGGCACGAAGTTACAGGGTTTATGACGCGAATCGAGTTGCGACTGAATGATGTGATCCCATGCAGTACGACAAGCATTCGTTGAACCCGGCATGCAGAAAATCAGCGTCTTGTTAGCCATACCCGCCAGTGCGCGACTTTGAATGGTGGAAGTGCCGATTTCATTAAAGGATACCTGACGGAACAGCTCGCCAAACCCTTCGATGGTTTTATCAAACAGCGGTGCAACGGCTTCAGGCGTAGTATCACGGCCAGTAAAACCGGTGCCGCCGGTGACTAACACCACCTGTACGTTTGTATCTGCGATCCAACGCGAAAGAATGGCGCGGATGTCATATTTGTCGTCAATAACGATCTGTTTTTCTACCAGCTTATGGCCAGCAGATTGCAGATTATCAACCAGTGAACGACCAGAGGTGTCTGTCTCTTCGTTACGTGTATCAGACACGGTTAACACTGCAATGTTTAATGGCACAAAGTCGGTTGCCGCATGGCTCATCATAATTTTCCTTCATAAATAGTGTCGTTAAAACGGCGTTGGCATAGCTGCCACTCTTCCGGCGTATTGGTGTTATCAAAACAATATTGATATTTCGGTGATATCGGCAGCTCAATGATATGAGCCGCACGGCAGAACTGATGCATACTGCGCTGATTGGCCGGTGTTTCCGGAGCTAATAATTCAGCCAGAATTTCACGGTTCGCGTCGTTATTGAGCAGCAGTAACGGAAATTGCGCATCGGCATAACTGATGCCATTGCCGGCGAAAGTAAATCGCATCAATAGCTGCAACAGTTCAGTGGTCATATATGGCATATCGACCGGTAAAATCAGGAGCTTTTCCGTTTTGCAGACATCCAGCCCCGCGGCGATACCCGCTAACGGGCCTAGTTGCGCGCGATCAGGCACGCTGCGTTGGCCATAATAATCACCACTGATGAATACCTCTTTGCAACCCGATAATTCCAATAAACGCACAGCACGATTCAGTAGTGTTTCACCGTTAATGTCTAATAATGCTTTGTTGGTTCCCATTCGGCTGGAACGGCCACCGGCTAGCACTAATCCCGTTATTTTTTGCATGTTAGCCCCCGATGGATGCCAAATGTGGTGTGATACCACTGTTTCCCTGATGCAGGAAATGGGTTTCGCGCTTATGAGTTAAACCTTCTAAGATTCGCGTTTGTAAATCGGTGTGCTGGCTGTCTTCTTGCAGTAAATCACGTAACGCAACGCCTTCTTCGCCAAATAAGCATAGATGTAATTTACCGACGGCAGAGACACGCAGACGGTTACAGCTGGCACAGAAGTCTTTGCTGTATGGCATGATGAGGCCGATCTGCCCCAGATAATCCGGATGGGAAAACACTTCCGCCGGGCCATCCGTTTGCCCTTTCGGCTGTTGTACCCAGCCTTCACGCAGCAAGCGCATTTTGATCGGCAAACCACTTTGATGATGTTTTTGGAAACGGGCATCCATCTCGCCAGTCTGCATTAATTCAATCAGGCGTAATTGAATGGGCTGGCCTTTGATCCAGAACAGAAATTGCGAGAGTTCGTGATCATTGAGGTTTTTCAGCAGGACGGAATTGACCTTGATCCGGTGATAACCCGCAGCTTGTGCTGCTTCGATACCGTCCAAAATTTCCGCTAATTTGTTTTCACCGGTAATTAACTGAAACTGACGCGGATCGAGGCTGTCGATGCTGACATTCAGATCGCGCAGACCGGCGTCATACCATTGTGTTGCACGTTCTTTCAGGCGATAACCGTTGGTGGTCATCGCCACTTTTTCTATACCGGCGGTGTTGGCAACGGTTTCGATAATAGCGGGTAAATCGCGGCGCATAGACGGCTCACCACCAGTCAGGCGGATCTTCTTCACGCCCAATTTGGCAAAGCCGTGTACCACCCGTCGGATCTCGTCGACAGTGAGGAATGATTTGCGTCCGTCGGGGCGGTAGCCATCCGGCAGACAGTATGTGCAGCGAAAATTACATGCTTCGGTCAGCGACAGACGCAGGTAATGAAAGCGGCGGGAAAAACCGTCTTCTAATATCATAAACACCTTTCCAAATTCGGGAGGCCAGTGCATTTCTTTACTGACCCTCGCAACATCGCTGCTGCTCGGCTGTATTGCCTTATCAGTGACTTAGGCTATACAGCTCGGTGTGTTTTGTTTGTTGAACCTGTTGTCTCATTTGTAAGACCGACACGCCGTGGATCCGTCCATGGAGGCTTGGGCGCCGCGTCCTGCGGCGCACAGTCGTCTTTACAAACAAGACAACAGATTCCTCTCGTTTGTGTATCTAATTCCTGAACACCATGTGAATGCATCCACATCAGTTTTTTTCTTTTTACTAATCCATCAAAGTGGATGAACTCATACTCTGAAGGCGACTGTGTGCCGCAGGGATGCGGCACTCAAGCCCCCATGGATGGGTTTACGGCGTGTCGATCTCAGAGTATGAGTTCGTCCGCCGCCACCGCAGATGCAGCCCTTATTTTGCGACCGACACGCTGTGAATCCTTCCCTGGACGCTTGGACGCCGCATCCCTGCGGCGTACAGTCGTCTGCAAATCAAGGTCTGTATCTGCCATCCACTTAATGGCTATTTCCACATACTGGACAGTCATTATTCTTCTGTAATTTCATCGATCTAAACTGCCCACTTAATCCATCAATTACCAACAACTGCCCACTCATTGGTGTTCCGGCATTAGTCAGTAACTTCAGGGCTTCCATGGCTTGTAAACTACCAACCACCCCCACTATCGGGGCCAGCACGCCAGCTTCGACGCAGCTTTGCCCCGAATTAGCAGAAGTTGAGTTAGAAAAAAACTGGCTGAAGCAGTGGTAGCAGGGTTCATCTTGCAGCCAGCGAAAAACGGTAACCTGACCTTCAAAGCGGATTGCTGCACCAGAAACCAATGGGGTTCGCTGATGAAAACAGGTCAGATTTAATAAATTTCGGGTATCCAGATTGTCGCTACAATCGAGCACCAGATCGTGTGCCGTCACCAGCAACAAAACAGATGATTCATCCAGATAACGCGAGATCACTTCAAGCTGACAGTTCGGATTTAACACCGCTAAAGTCTGCCGTGCGGATTCCGCCTTGTTCATGCCAATACGGGCATCATGATGTAACACCTGCCGTTGCAGGTTGCTGACATCGACCGTATCACCATCCACCAGTGTAAGTTGCCCAACGCCAGCGGTGGTCAGATATTGAGCGGCGGCACAGCCTAATCCGCCTAAGCCCACGATCAGAACGCGTGCATTTTTCAGCGCCGTCTGGCCGTCAATATCGACACTGCGCAGATTGATCTGACGGTGATAACGCAGCAGTTCCTGATCAGTCAGCTCTTTCATACGTCAGCCCTTTCATCGTAACTTCAGTTCACGATCTCGTTAAACAATTCAATGGTGACGGATGAACCCGCAGGCACCTCTTTTTCCACGATTACGAAACAATTGGCAGCACACAGCGAGGTAAACATGCCGGAACCTTGTGCACCGGTGGAGCGTACTGTGATCAGCCCATCAGCATTTACGCTGATCAGCCCCCGTTGGAAATCGACACGGTTTTTAGCGCTGCGGAAATTGTGTTCCGCAATGGCTGGAATACGTAATGGTGCAACGGAGATTTCACCCGCCAGCTTGCGTAATGCCGGTTGCACCAGCTGATAGAAAGTAACGAATGCAGAAACCGGATTTCCCGGCAGACCAAAGAAATATTTTTCTCTGATTTTGCCATAGGCAAAGGGTTTACCCGGCTTCATCGCCACCGACCAGAAACCCACTTCACCCAATTCCAGCAGCAGATCTTTGGTGTAATCAGCCTCACCGACGGAAACACCACCCGAGGTAATAATGGCATCGGCAGATTGTGCCGCCAGCATAAAGGTATCGCGCAGTTGTGCCGGATCATCGGGAATGATGCCCAGATTCAGACATTCAATCCCCATCCGGTTCAGCATTGCTTCGATGCCATAACGATTAGAGTCGTAGATTTCACCGGCTTGTAATGGCGTGCCCGGCAGTTTCAATTCATCACCCGTGCTGAAAATGGCAACTTTCAGGCGACGACGTACTTTCACTTCCGGCAGCCCCAGCGTTGCCAGTAACGGTAATGCACGGGCATGCAGACGAGAGCCTGCTTTTAACACCACATCGCCGGTGCGAATTTCCTCGCCCAGATAACGAATATTGGCCTTAGATTTCGGTGGCTGAGTAAACAACACCCCTTCCAGTGTCTGCGCGGTATGTTCCTGCATGATCACGGTGTCTAACCCCGCAGGTACCTGCGCACCAGTCATGATACGTAAACAAGCACCGGCAGGAATATCGCCAGTAAATGGTTGCCCCGCCAACGCGGTTCCAGCAATGGCTAATGCTTGCCCTTCTACCCATTCCGCAAAACGAAAGGCATAACCATCCATCGCGGAATTATCGAACGGAGGCATATTTAGCGGAGAAAGCACGTCCTCCGCTAAGATATGCTCCTGTGAATTTGCCAGAGACACTGTGACGCACTCACTGACTGGCGTAATTTGCGCCAGCATCGTGTTTAATGCTTCCTGAACACTCATTGCACCTGCATCACAGCAACTCATTTCGACTTCCTTATATTGCTTTTAACCAGATCTCTTCACCGCGCACTTCCACCGGCCAGCTTTTCACGGCAATGCCAGGAGCATCTAAACAACGCCCGTCCGTCAATGCGAAATGCTGTTTATACAGTGGTGATGCGACACACAATTCGCCTTGAATATCGCCGATGATGCCACGTGATAACACAAACGCTTCACCCAGCGGATCCCAGTTATCCAGTGCATACACAGAGGGTATTTCATTAGGAATATAGAACACCGCAACCTGTTTGCCGGCTACCAATGCAGTACGGCCAGAATGTTCCACCAGATCGTTTACTTCACAGATTTTTTGCCAGCTCATACCAGCTCCTTAATCAAAATAAGTTCTTCATCTTGTTTCGGAATTGCCTGCTCACGAACGATTTGACGCGGTGGCATATAGGCTTCATCACTGTTCACAAATGGCGCAAAACGCTTCATTTTTTCCGGGTCTTCCAGCGTGGTTTTCCATTCACACTGATAGGTATTGATCAGGTGTTGCATCTGGTCTTCCAATTCCGCAGTAATACCCAGTTTGTCGTCGATAATGACCGATTTCAGGTAGTCCAGACCGCCTTCCATGTTTTCCATCCACACGGAGGTACGTTGCAAACGGTCACCGGTGCGAATGTAGAACACCATCAGGCGATCGATGTATTTGATCAGGTCTTCGTCACTGAGGTCGGTAGCAAACAGATCAGCATGGCGTGGGCGCATACCGCCGTTACCACAGACGTACAAGTTCCAGCCTTTTTCAGTGGCGATCACACCGAAGTCTTTGCTTTGTGCTTCGGCGCATTCACGCGTACAACCGGAAACGGCAAATTTGATTTTGTGCGGGGCACGAATGCCTTTGTATCGATTCTCTAATGTGACCGCCATGCCGGCAGAATCTTTCACGCCGTAACGGCACCAGGTTGAACCAACACACGATTTCACAGTACGCAGTGATTTACCGTAGGCATGACCGGTCTCAAAACCGGCATCAACCAGCTCTTGCCAAATCACGGGCAGTTGATCGACGCGCGCACCAAACATGTCAATACGCTGACCGCCGGTCACTTTGGTGTAGAGGTTGTATTTCTTCGCCACCTGACCGAGCACAATCAGTTTGTCGGGGGTAATTTCACCGCCGGCAATCCGTGGCACGATGGAATAGGTGCCGTCTTTTTGCAGGTTACCGAGGAATGCGTCATTGGTGTCCTGCAAAGGCTGGTGCTTTTTTTCCAGAATATGGTCATTCCACAGTGACGCCATGATGGAACCAATCATTGGTTTGCAGACATCACAACCGCGACCCTGACCATGTTTGCTTAATACTTGCTCAAAACTTTTCAGCTCACCCACACGGATCTGGTGAAACAACTCTTGGCGGGTAAAGGCAAAGTGCTCGCAAACATGATTGTTCGCTTCCATACCCAACTCGGTCAGCGTTTGATCGACCACCTGTTTCAGCAGATTTGAACAACCACCACAACCAGTGCCAGCTTTGGTGCAAGATTTAACATCAGCAACGGTGTGATTACCGGCTTTAACGGCCGCGACCACATCACCTTTGGTGACGTTATGGCAAGAACAAATCGTCGCCGTATCCGGCAGCGCCAGTGAAGTTGGTTTCGCACTACCACCTTCCGGTAGCAGCAGAGACAACGCAGGATCTGGCAGCTCCATCTTGTTCAGATAAAATTGCAGCAGTTGGTCGTAATCGCTGTTATCGCCAATCAGGATCGCACCGAGCAGGAATTTGCCGGTTTCATCAGTAACTAGTTTTTTGTAGATGCCAGACGGACGATCCAGCAGCAGTAATTCTTGTGAGCCGGCAGTGGCGGCATGGCTGTCACCGATAGCGCCTACATCAACCCCCATCAGCTTCAGCTTGGTGCTCATATCCGCACCTTTGAAGCGGGTTTCACTACCCAACAGTGTGCTAACCGCAGAACGTGCCATCTGATAACCTGGAGCCACCAGACCAAAAATCTTACCTGACCACAGCGCACACTCGCCGATAGCCAGAATATCCGGATGCGAAGTTACGCACTGTTCATCAATGGTGATACCACCACGTTCGCCCACAGCCAAACCAGCCTGACGGGCCAGACGATCTTCTGGACGAATACCAGCAGAGAACAGGATCACATCGGTTTCCAGATGGGTGCCGTCTTTAAACATCATGCGGTGCAGAGCACCTTCCCCATCGACGATTTTGTCGGTGGCGGTATCGACGTGCACTTTAACGCCCAAGCTACCAATTTTATTTTTCAGCAAATCACCGGCTACCGGATCAAGCTGCACTGGCATCAGGCGTGGTGCGAATTCAATGACGTGCGTTTCCAGACCGAGCAGACGCAACGCGTTAGCCGCTTCCAGCCCCAGCAAACCGCCACCAACAACCACACCGGTGCGGCCACCAGCACAGGCATCACGGATTTCATCCAGGTCAGCCAGCGTGCGATAGACATAGCAACCTTTACGCTCGTGACCAGGAATAGGTGGAACGAACGGATAAGAACCGGTTGCCAGTACCATTTTGTCAAAAACATAAGATTCGCCCTGTTCGGAAGTAATAGTCTTGTTTGCCAGATCCAGCGATTCGGCTTTACAGCTCAGGATCAGTGACACGCCTTTTTCGGCATACCATTCCGGATCAGCCATCTGCAGCTCTTTCGGTGCACGACCGCCGAAAACTTCGGACAGATGTACCCGGTCATAGGCGCTATCCGGCTCTGCACCTAATACGGTAACTTCGAATTGTGCCAAACCACCCGCGTTGACCAGTTGTTCAACAAAATGGTGGCCAACCATGCCGTTACCGACGACTAACAGACGTTGTTTGTTCATGTTCATATTCCTCAGGCTACGGCACTGCTTTGGGTGGTTTTCGCACTTTTCAAGCGGGTCACTTTGCTGTGTTTTTCATACAGGAAACTCAGCACCTGCTGACGTAAATGGTGATAATGCGGGTTATCAGCCAGCTCAACCCGATCACGCGGACGTGGCAAATCGATATTCAGGATCTCGCCTACCGTGGCCGATGGGCCGTTGGTCATCATTACAATTCGATCGGACAACAGCACGGCTTCGTCCACGTCATGCGTGATCATGATGACGGTGTTGTTCAGTTCCGCCTGAATTTCCATTACCGAATCTTGCAGATGAGCGCGCGTCAGCGCATCCAATGCGCCGAATGGTTCATCCATCAGCAACACTTTTGGTGACATCGACAGAGCACGGGCGATCCCAACGCGTTGTTTCATACCGCCGGAAATTTCGTGCGGTTTCTTATCCAGCGCGTGGTCCATCTGCACCAGTGACAGGTAGTAACGCACTTTCTCTTCAATCTCTTTTTTGCTGGCGTCTTTCATCACCTGACGCACAGCCAGTTCGACGTTCTGATAGACTGATAACCAAGGTAGTAAAGCGTGGTTTTGGAACACCACCGAACGTTCCGGGCCGGGGCCATCGACTTCACGACCATCAAGGATGATACCGCCGGAAGTGGCTTCGGTCAGGCCGGCCACCAGATTCAACACAGTACTTTTACCGCAACCAGAGTGGCCGATCAGGGAGATAAACTCACCTTTGGCGATCTTCAGGTTTACATCAACCAGTGCTTCAAAAAAGCCTTTGTCGGTTTTGAAACGCATGCCCACGGCACTTAAATCGAGATAGGTTTTGCTCATTTTCAATATCCCTATTAATTAGCGCAGTTCACTGCGTTTATCCCAAGAGAACCATTTCTGCAGTTGCAGCATGCCGCGATCCAGCATGAACCCGATGATACCAATCGTAACCACAGCAACCATGATGCGAGCCAGTGACTGAGCGCTGCCGTTCTGGAATTCATCCCACACGAACTTGCCTAAGCCTGGGTTTTGCGCCAGCATTTCTGCTGCAATCAGCACCATCCACGCTACGCCCAGCGACAGACGCAAGCCGGTGAAAATCATCGGAATTGCTGATGGCAGCACAATTTTGCGCACATGCGTCAGCGGGTCGAGTTTCAAGACACGGCTGACGTTCTTTAAGTCAGGATCGATGTTGGCAACCCCCACGGTAGTGTTCAGCAGTGTTGGCCACAGGCTGCACAGGGTTACCGTGAACGCGGAGTTGATGAATGACTTCGCGACCAATGGGTTATCACTGGAATAGACCGCACTCACTACCATCGTGACCAGTGGCAACCAGGCCAGTGGCGAGATAGGTTTCAGGATCTGAATGACCGGATTCAGCGCCTGATACATCCACTGATTCAAACCGAGGATGATACCCACCGGGATCGCAATCAGGCTGGCAACCAGGAAACCGGTCGCTACCGTGATCAGGCTGGTGGTGATCTGATCAAAGAAGGTTGGGCGTCCGGTATACGGGCGCACCGTCACTTTAAAATCTGGATCGGCTTTTAACTTGTCAGCATTACGTTGATCCTGACGTTGATAAAAGGCCGTCTTTTTGTCCTGCTCTGCTTCATGTTCATCCACCAGCCCCATAAACTGCTGGGCGGTTGCGACCGGGCCCGGTAAAGAGCCCAGTGTGGTAGTGACCTGACTTGCGGCAATTTGCCAGAAGAACAGGAAGGCAAGCAGACCCACGAATGGAAACGCCATATTTTGCCATTTGATATTCAGTAATGCTGACATGGTTACTTCTCCTCAATTTAGCCTTAACCCTAATCTCAACCAATACCCAAAGTAATTGGAGTTGCAGCGAGGCGACAAGTGAACGAATCCCCATGAGCATAGATATGCTATGTGATTGGGGTGAGTGAACGCCGTCAACGATGCTGCAACTTCAAGTACGAAGGGTATTTACAGCTTCTGATCGCCTTTCAAACCTATCGGGAATTGCTTCAGATAATCGTTAGGTTTGTGACCATCGTAGGTAATACCGTCGATGAACTTGTTATCAGGCGCTTTGTAGCCAGTCTCTTTGGCAAAATCAGGGAAGTCGCTCGCCTTCATTTTGCCTTCCGCAATCAGCTCTTCTGCGGCCTGACGGTACACTTCCGGCTTGTAAACCTTCTTCGCCAGATCGGCATACCAGTTGTCTGGTTTCGCTTCCGGGATCTGACCCCAGCGACGCATCTGCGTCAGATACCAGATGGCATCGGAGTAATACGGGTAAGTCGCGTTATGACGGAAGAAGATGTTGAAATCGGCAGCCGGACGTTTGTCACCTTTTTCAAACTCAAAGGTGCCGGTCATGGAGTTCGCGATCACTTTGGCATCAGCACCAACGTATTCCGGTTTCGCCAGCAGATTGACCGCTTCCTGACGGTTGGCATTGTTGTCCTGATCCAGCCAGTAAGCGGCACGAATCAACGCTTTCACCAGATGGATGTGAGTATTCGGATATTTCTCAGCCCAGCTCTGCGCTACGCCAAAAACTTTTTCCGGGTTGTTGTGCCAGATCTCGGCATCAGTCACGACCGGTACACCGATACCTTTAAATACAGCCGCCTGATTCCATGGTTCGCCAACGCTGTAACCCAGAATAGTGCCCGCTTCCAGCGTGGCCGGCATTTGCGGTGGCGGGGTCACTGACAGCAATACATCGGCCTGTTGCTGGCCGGTGTTATCCCCTTTCAGTGGCGCATAAAAACCCGGGTTCAGACCACCAGCAGCCAGCCAGTAGCGCAGCTCGTAGTTATGGGTGGAAACCGGGAACACCATGCCCATGTTGAAGGCTTTGCCCTGATCTTTGTAAGACTGCACGACGGGTTTCAAGGCATCCGCTTTGATTGGATGAACCGGTTTGCCATCAGCCCCCATCGGAACATTGGCTTTCATCGCTTCCCAGATTTTATTGGAAACAGTGGTGGCATTACCGTTTAGATCCATACTGAACGCGGTTACCACATCCGCCTTAGTACCTACGCCTGCGGTAGCACCCAGCGGCTGACCGGCCAGCATATGGGCGCCATCCAGTTCACCGGTGATCACGCGATCGAGCAGCACCTTCCAGTTGGCTTGTGCTTCCAGCGTGACATACAGCCCTTCATCTTCGAAATACCCTTTTTCATAGGCCACTGCCAGTGGAGCCATATCGGTTAACTTGATGAAACCTAATTTCAGCTCTTCCTTCTCAGGGGCGCCAACTTGCGCCTGTACCGCAGTTGAAACTAATACTGCACTCACCACTAAAGTCACTGCATTGCGCTTGAATTTGATCATTCCATTGCTCCAAAAAAAACGCCTCACTGGTTAATTCCAGTGAGGCGTCATTGCCTGAGTTACCAAATTGTGGGAAGCCGCCGTTGGCTGATCCGTTAACATATTTGATACATTCAGCTTTCGTGCCAATTCTGAAAGCCATCAAAACATGGTTTTTTTATACATTTTTAGGGGATTTAATGGAGTTTCCTGATTCAGAACAGTGCAGGCGCACCAGATCAGTCAACCAGCGTGGCGAGGATTCTGCGGGCCAGTTCGGCCATGGACTGGCTGTTTTTCATCGCCGTTGAACGCATTACTTTATAGGCAGTTTCTTCATCGAGTCCCTGCACTTTCATCAGACGCGCTTTGGCCTGCTGGATGAGTTTATTTTCTTCCAGACGTTGTGTGAGATCATTCACCGCCAGCTGTTGCTTACGCATCACATCCTGTTGCAGACGTGCCTGTTTCAGCCAGCTTTCGACCGGTTCTTTCTCTTCTACCCGGTGCGGAACCAGAGTGACACCGGCTTCCAGCAATACCTGCTGTTGGTTCTCAGGCAGATTTTCCATAAACACCACCACCGGCAGTCCCTGACCGGCCAGAGTGGTTGCGACCAGACGCCATTCCGCCGTTAAACGCCGGCAATCGAGCATCACCCCATGGATATCACCCGGCGGGTGCATAGGGTCAATTTTCCGCACAAGAAAAGGTTCATGACCATAACGACTCAATAACAAACCCAGGCGGTTTGCCTGGGCTATATCGTCGCTATAAATCAGGATCTTCGAATAACTCATCCATGATTCCTAAATAGAAGCTCTAGGCTACCGATTGCAGTAAAGTTTCAGCCATATCACCTAACTCAGCTCGCAGTTGAACAACCTCACCCATGATCATTAAAACGGGCGTTAATCCGCTTAAAGTATGAGCAGTTTGTTCCAGACACGCGAGTGTCGTCACCTCAACGCGTTGCTGACGGGTCGTCCCCGCCACTACCAGTGCAATCGGCAAGTTTGCCGGAGCACCGGCCTGCAATAAGCCGCGGCGCAATTCCGTTGCCCGCTCCAGACCCATATAAAACACCAGCGTGCCACCCGCTTTTACCAAGCCACTCCAGCCGTGAAATTCACAACCATCCTGCACATGGCCGGTGACCAGAGTCACTGAACGGGATAAACCCCGATGCGTCAGCGGAATGCCGGTCGCCGCGGCACAACCGATAGCGGCGGTAATTCCCGGCACCACTTCAAACGGCACATTGTTCGCCACCAGCAATAATGCCTCTTCACCACCGCGACCGAACACGTAAGGATCACCGCCCTTGAGACGCACAATCCGTTTGTATTTTCCGGCCAGCGTCACCAGCAATTCCGAAATATCTTCCTGTTTCAGGCTGGACTGTCCGCAACGTTTACCGACGTCATAACGCGACGTCGAAGCCGGGATCAGAGCCAGGATCTCATCACTCACCAGCCGGTCATACACTACAACATCGGCCTGCTGAATAGAGCGCAATGCTTTGACGGTCAGCAGATCCGGATCACCGGGGCCAGCACCTACTAACGAAACAAATCCGTTCATCTTCAACACTCCTTTTGCTTCGTTAATCAGACTTCATTACTGCTGGTGTGTTTGTGCAGCAGTTTTTTCAGTTCCACCACACAGGTGCCGCAGTTTGTGCCGCAACGCAGCAAGCTCTGCAGACCACTTAATTCGGAAATGCCCTGTTCACCAATGGCGTCGACGATCTGTTTTTCACTGACACGGAAGCAGGAACAGATCATACGGCTATCACCCGCCAGCGCCTGTTCCAGCGTGGTGGAAAGCGCGGTACTGCTCATTGGCAGCCCTAACAGCCCCGCCAGCAGATCGATATTCACCTGCTGATGCGTGGTGCTGACCATCAGTAAACCGATGATGCGTCCCTGATTCAGTTTCACCGCCAGCCAGCCGCCCTTCAGTGGCAGACGTAACCAGCGTCCCTGCTGGGCAAGCTGGAACCAGACCTGCTCAGCAGTACGGGTTTCATCGGTCAGACGGCGACATTCCCCGGCATCGAGCGGACGACGCGCCCACCAGCTGACTTCCAGCTCCGGTTCATGCTGACCGACCCACAAGCCATGCCATTTCACATTGACGGCTTCCGCCATTACTTCGGTTTGTTTGAACTGCGGCTGACCAGAAACGGCATCGGTAACCGGCGCTACCAGACGATTAACACCGGAACAGGAAGAAAAATCATCCGACCAGTGCATCGGCATAAACGCTTCACCGTCGCGCAGGCCATCATCGCGCCCCAGTAAGGTCATCACCGAACCTTGTAACGAATTAATGCGGATCAACGCGCCTTCGGTAAACCCGCTATTCAGAATAGTCTGATGGTTTACATACACTTTTGGCAGCGGTTCGGTTTCCATTAATCGCGGCAGATGCCCAGTACGCGTCATGGTGTGCCATTGATCACGTAAACGGCCAGTATTTAACAACCAGCTGCCTTCCTGACGTTCAGACTTACGTTTCAGAACCGGCTCCTGCGGCACAACCGCAAGCAGATTGGCTTTGCCATTCGGTGTAGAGAAACAGCCATCACCAAACAGACGCTGACTGGCGACATTTTTACCGGCAGGCAACGGCCATTGGCGAGGCGTGAATTGCTCGTATTCTTCATCAGTCAGTGTCGCCAGTGCGGAAATATCAAACTGACGGCTGCTGTTTTCAAAACCTGACAACGCCGCATGTTCGCGGAAAATATCGACGGTATCGTTGTAGTCAAAAACTTTAGTAAAGCCGAGACGCTTACCCAGCTCCGCCATCGCCCACCAGTCCGGTTTGGCTTCGCCGGGTGCATTCGTGAAAGCGCGCTGACGCGTAATGCAACGCTCTGAGTTGGTCACGGTGCCGCCTCGCTCCCCCCACCCGGCAGCAGGCAGAAGCAAATGCGCGAATTGCGCAGTATCGGTTTTCGGTGTCATTTCAGAAACGACCAGAAACTCGCACTTGGCTAATGCTTCCCGCACCATTACTGAATCCGGCAAGGAAACCGCGGGGTTCGTCGCAACTACCCATAACGCACGGATTTTGCCGCTGCGTACCGCTTCAAACATATCGACGGCTTTTAACCCCGGTTTACGGGCAATGCTTGGTGCATTCCAGAAACGAGCAACCCGGTCGCAGTTTTCATCGGTGAAGGTCATGTGAGAAGCCAGCTGTGTTGCCAGCCCACCCACTTCACGGCCACCCATCGCATTCGGCTGTCCGGTCATCGAAAATGGCGAAGCGCCCGGCTTGCCGATACGTCCGGTTAACAGATGCGGGTTGATCAGTGCATTACCTTTATCGGTGCCCTGATTGGACTGATTGATCCCTTGGCAGAACAGCGTGACCGCTTTTTCATTTTCACCAAACCAGCGGTAGAAGGTCTGCAGTTCGCTGACCGTCAGGCCACATTTCTGCGCCACGTTCGCCAGCTCATAATCCGGCGTCATCAGCAGTGCATGCAATTCACTAAAGCCATTAACGTGATTTTCGATATAAGCGTTATCAACCAGATCATGCTCCAGCAGATAACGGCTAAGGCCGTTAAACAGCCAGACATCCGTTCCCGGACGCACCGCCAGATGCAGATCGGCCTGTTCCGCGGTCATGGTTTTACGCGGATCAATCACCACCATTTTCATTTCCGGACGACGCGCTCGCGCCTGCTGAATGCGGCGGAAGATCACCGGATGCGTCCAGGCGGTATTCGCGCCGGCAATCACCAGCAGATCGGTGATTTCCAGATCTTCGTAACAGCCCGGCACCACGTCTTCACCAAAGGCGCGACTGTGCGCCATGACTGCCGATGACATACAAAGGCGGGAATTGGTATCAATATTGGAAGCACCGATGAAGCCTTTCATCAGTTTATTGGCGACATAATAATCTTCGGTGAGCAGCTGGCCGGACACATAAAAAGCGACCGATTCCGGCCCGGTTTCCGCAATGATCTGGCTAAAGCGTGTTGCCATTTCATCGAGTGCAGTATCCCAACCTACCTGTTGACCATGTAATCGCGGGTATAACAGACGATTAGGAAACGCCAGCGTTTCCAGCAAACTACCGCCTTTGACACACAACGCCCCGCTGTTCGCAGGATGCTCTGTATCACCTGTTAATGTTTTGGCATCATCTACCGTGATCCCGCAACCGACGCCACAATAAGTGCAACTGGTATGAACACGACTCATCCTTGCCTCTCAAAAATAAAAAAACGTCCGGCCCTTCAAGAGAGCGCGGACGTCGGTGTCCCAAATCTAATTTAATATTTTAGATACAAGTTTCATGCCTGATTTAAACAACTTGATAACAAAGGATTTTTCTGACGAAAGGAGAGGAAATGCACCAGAAGTGATCAAAAAAGGAATGGTTCGCCCTCTTTTTTAGCATTTATACCTGTTTCTGTATGCCAATGGAGAGACGTTTAGGTTTAATTTAAAGAATCGTGAAAACACAGATTGCGAAGAAAAACAAATCAATTCACTTATCTCTTGTATGCTTGCAGTTGTTTCAGTAAGTAGCTTACAAGCCATATTTACCCTGACATTTCTCAAGAGTTCGGTAAAGGTGGTTCTTTCATATTTTAATTTTTCATTTAGTGTCCACCGGCTCATCCGCAGCGTTGAACATATATCATCCATAATGCTGTTTTCAGATTCTGATCTTATTAGCTTTATAGAGTTCTCAATTAAGTTCATAACTAAACTTGATAGTGATTTTGAGTGCTCCAACTCAAATTTCCTATTATTTAAATTTGTCTTTTGTATCAAGTTAAGCTTTTCATTAAATGATCCTGTTTTTTCATCCAATAAGTGATTATCAATTAGCATATAATTCATGTTGCTACCAAACGAACATTTACTTTCAAAAAAGGTATTTAATAACCCTTTTTTTTCATGTCTTTCACCAGTAAAGCCTATCTTGATGTTATTGATTGGCACGTATGACTTTATTAAACCATATAACATCATGAAATTACCGATTGCAGACTGATTTCCTATCTGCTCAGGACCGCCGTTGATATATTCTATCCTGGTTTTTTCTTTCTCTCGGGTCAAAACAACAGAGTCACAATTTCCAATTATTATTCTGTTATCAATAAACTCATTAATTGCATCAGTTGCTGATGCTTGATTAAGGCAAAAACCCAATAAATCAGGGTACATATTGTAGCTTAAATTTACAGTGCCAAATGATATGCAGTGTTCCAGCATATCCTCAGTCAAAAATTGGTTATTTTTTTCAGCTTCAATCAAAAATCTATAGTGTTGATCTTCTGAAATCCTTCCCCCGTTACTTTCAAGCTCATAACTACTTATGCCGCATTTTTCAGGTATCTTTTTTGTGTCAACACCATGGACTTCAAGCAGTTTTAGTATCCCTCTGGCGACACTGTTTGAAACACTTTTCTCCATAGCAATCACTTACACTCCCGCTTAACATGTTGTTTTAACGCCAAAAACCAATAGAAACAATAATAATTAGTTCTTCTGGTTCTTCGTCAAAATAAAACGATAATTTTCACAAAAATTAAAATAACCGTAAATATTAATAATTAATGGTGACTCATGTCACAAAACATTGATATATTGTTATGCCATTTGTAACAAATGGTAAGCAAGAGATCTCGATTGTGTTTTCTGCAATCCCCCCAAAATGCAACAATTATCACCAAAATGCAAAGACGCCCAACTAAAAATCAATTAGATTAAATCTGGAAATTTAATTATTCATCTGTTTATGCAGCTTGGGTTTTTAAATGCGTCTCTCCATAAAAAGAAAGTTCTGACAATCATCAATGATTAAATGATTAAATGATTAAATGATTA